>ERZ857629.427-NODE-427-length-59729-cov-89.417887_pt1 | contig 59729 bp, 42 predicted proteins | sample MGYA00519700_ERZ857629 | MGnify/ENA primary metagenome ERZ857629 (study PRJEB31778, sample SAMEA3449351) | human gut metagenome | biome: human gut; feature: human-associated habitat; material: faeces | place: United Kingdom | collected 2010/2012 ... | reverse complement strand
CACTTTTTTAAGAATACTAGCTATAGCCATAAAAAATCAAATGTCTCTGATAATCTCACAAATTTAATGATAATCAAAGACATTTACAATTTTTAGACCCTGAATGACTCTCTGCCTGATTGTCAGTCATGATGGAAAACGACGGCCACGGAACGCCGCCGTTCACGAATATTACTGAATATCAAGCATCTGCGCACCGTCACATGTCAATGCAAGCCCGTCCGTCCCCCGAAGGGCAGACATCAATCAGCCAGATAATTAAGCAGGAGCTTGCGAATATTGTCAGAGATGCGCTTATGCGCGTCGGTCGCGTTCTCCAACATCTCCGCGAGATTCTTGTATTTAATCAGCTCACGGGTGTTCTCCTCGTTGGAAAATATGTAGCCCATGTACTCCTCGTAAGCGTCATCGGCCGCATGCTCCAATTCAGTAACACGCTCACAGGCCATTGAGATGGCCGGAATGTTCTTCTTCAAGTCAACCAAAAGCGGAATGGTGTCATGGAGCACCTCCGACTGGGACTTCGCCATCTGAGCCAGCTCCCGAAGCTGGTCATCCAGCTTGACAGGGCGGTAGATCAAGACAGCCTTGGAGGTGTCCTTGATGACATCCAGACAATCGTCCATCGCCATCGCGACAGCCTGCAGATCCAACTTGTTGACCTGAACGAACGGACGCCCCGAAAGCATCTCATGGAATTCGGTCAAAAGGGCATCGCCTTGAACCTCGCAGGACTTGATTTCCTTCTCCATCCTTGAACGCAGTTCAACATCATCCGTCCCGAACATCTCCACCAAAAGCGAAGATGTCTTGCACAGGAAGTCAGTCTGCCGCGCAAGAATCGGGACAAAATCGTGACGGGAACCTCTGAAAAACGCCCTCATTCTCTTAATTACGCCCATAAATATTTTTTTATACCCAATAAACTTTTCTTGTAAGGCCTCAAATTTACAACCTATTTCGCGATTTCGCCACAATTCTATAAAAAACAGAAACTTTTTCATTGATTTTCTTTTTGACTCCGCATTCGTATCATCCTTAGAACTACCTTTGTCCCAGAGCTTTGTCCGGCAGAGGATTGTCCGACAGAGGTCTTTTACGCTTGAATCCCGCCACAGGTCAACCGGCTTCCGGACATCACAAACACTAAGCGGCATTCTGCCGCGGTATCCACTCAAATTTCGAACTTGCTTTTACTCTTCGTTCCGGACAAAAGAGGTTGGCCGGCGGGAAAATGCGTGAAATGTTCCAAACGTTTTGAATTTCATCATAAACTTCGTAAATTGCCTTCGAAAACCGATAACGATGCGACTCGCTTACTGCATACACTCGCTTAATCTTTCCGGAGGCATTGAGAGGGTACTCACGACAAAGGCCAATTATCTGGCCGATGTACTGGGCTATGAAGTCCACATCATCACGGCCCGGCAAAAAGGCAGAAAAGAGTTTTTCCCCCTCAGCGAAAGAATTATCCGTCACGATCTTGATGCCAATGACAGGATGTTTCTCTTCAAGTACAGGAAAAGACTGGACACCTTGCTTGGAAAAATTCGTCCTGACTTCACGGTGACAGTCTGCGACAACAGCCTCTACGCCCTCACAAGATGCACTGACGGAAGTGTCAAGGTGGGAGAATTCCACTTCTCGCACGAGAAATTCCTGATGAAATACGGCAATAACGTTTTCGGACGGATGTACGCCTCTTTAAGAACGAGAAGACTGGAGAATGCGGTAAGGAAACTTGACCGGTTCGTGGTCCTTACCATGGCCGACAAGGAGGATTGGGAAAAAGTCAGACCTGATGTGGAGCAGATTTACAATCCTCTGTCATTTGTATCCCAAGATGTCTCACCGCTCACGGCCAAGCGTTGCATGGCGGCAGGAAGGCTTGAGGGCCAGAAAAACTTCAAGGATCTGATAACTGCATGGCAGACTGTCAGCGCCAGACATCCTGACTGGACGCTCAGCATCTACGGGAACGGAAGCCAGAGAGAGGCACTCCAAAGCCAGATCAACTCTGCCGGGCTGCAAGGCAAGGTGATTCTGGAAGGCAACACGAACAACGTCCGGAAGGAGATGCTGGACAGTTCCTGCCTTGTCATGTCCTCCAGATTCGAAGGCTTCCCGATGATTTTGCTGGAGGCACTCACCACAGGCCTCCCAATCGTCAGCTACGACTGCCCTAAAGGCCCGTCCGAGGTCGTCACGATCGGCGCGAACGGCTACCTCGCCAAAGTCGGGGACACCGGCACGCTGGCACAAGGAATATGCAGTGTCATCGCCAACGAGGATCTACGCCGGCGCTTCGGAGCCGAATCCAAAAGGCGTTCCGAAAACTTCACATTGGAAAAGACGATGGAAAGATGGGACAGGCTCTTCTCCTCCCTGACTACTTCTCGAACGAGGACTTCTCCGGAAGGATGACCTTGAACGACTCCTCCAGCGAGGACATCACCCGGTCATAGTTCCGTATGTGGACATTGTCGTTCAGGCAGACCAGCTTGTACTTACCTTCCCTGACAGCCTTGATGGCCTTCCCCGGCTTCACGACGAGCGGAAACATCTTCGTGTCATCGTAGGTGTTGTACGGCACGAAGTTCCCCTCACAGATCTGCCAGGTGCGGAACAACTCCTGGGTGTAGTCCTCCGGGCTGCGGAAACGGTTCGCGGAGACCCTGGTCAGCTCGTCGCCGGCATATTCCCAGACCTCCTCGAAAGTGGACTTGAGGTATGGCTGGGCGTTGTGTGGAATCCTGAGCGTGATGAACTTGCCGTACGGTCTCAGCAGCCTCGTGAGCCAGCTCTTTCCGCCATAGACCGGCGAGAACCACTTGTCGTGGTGTTCCCTCAGCACCTCCTTCTTGTCGAACCTCTCGTTGATGACCCTCACGTTGTTCTCCAGGCACCTGGACCAGAGACTGGCGCCGGTGTTCATCCTGAAGACCGCGATGTCGGCGGGAAGGCCGTCACGGAAAAATCTCTCCGGAGGCGTGGGAGCCGTCATGTAGAAGTCGTCGTTGAAATAGACGAAATGGTCGGCGATCCCGGGAATGTTGTGCAGGTACAGCTCAATCAGCGAGGAGTTGAACACCGGCAGGAATCTTTCAGGAATATAATCCCTGTGGCTCACCAGATGGAGTTTCGGATTCGTCTCATCAAGCCATTCCGGCTTCTGTCCGCAGGTCACAAAATGCACCTTGCGCACCCACGGCGCGAACTTCTCCACACCTCTGAACCAGTACTTCAGCAATCCATAGTCCCTGAAACGGGCCTCGGACAGATGATTCTTCGAATTGTCTATCTTGCCTGAATACTTCGCGAAATCAGCCTTCCAGGCCGGATCGTTCATGTCGACCCATGTAACTACGAAATCTATGTCCATAACAATTAATCCAACAGATATACAGTGAGGTCATGACACTTGCGCCTGCCTTCCGGCGGCGGAGTCATGTAGTCGCCGAACTCCTGTATTAGCCATTCATTCCATCGTTTGAAGGCCTTGAAAGTACAGCCCTCGAACTCCAGGTCAACATATTCATCAAGCATCGCCCTTTCGAAGATCTCCCTCGTGCCGTTGTAGGTTACGGAGACCGCCCCGGCGAGACGTGATGTCTCGTATGGGTACTTGCGCACCTCGGTGTCAATCTTTTTCCACCAATATTCAGCCCCTCTGGCATGCGCCTCAAGCTTCGAGAACAGCGGCTGGTGGAAATTGAGCAGATCGAACCTAGTGCCACAGATGTTGAGACGGTGCGACCAATGCGTCAATTGACGTTCCCTTTTCCTTTGAAGATCAGGATCCTCAGGCTTGCCGTCCATCGGGAATATGTCAATATTGAGACCGAAGTCATAGTCATAGCCACGCCCCTGAAGGCTCTTGGTTTTGACATCCTCGACCTTGGCGAAGAAATGGACGAAACGATCGTCTTTCACACCCTCCTTATGGCAAAGGCAACGGTAACGGGATCCGGGCTCTTTTCCGAACATAGACACAAAACGCTCATAATCAGGCCTCGGCATCAGGAGGTCTATGTCATCATCCCAAGGGATGAAGCCTTTGTGACGCACGGCCCCGAGAAGGGTTCCGTAGGCCATTGAGTATCTGATCCCTTCCTTGACACAGAAGGAATCAACGGCCTTGAGGATGTCCAGGAGATAAAGTTGGATCTCTCTGTGAGACAATTTTTGCATAATACGTTCAAAATATACCCCGATGTTCACAAATATAACTGATTTTTGTTAAATTTGCGCAATCTGTAGCAAAACGAGTATGCATTCTTATGTTTTCCCAGGTGATCTGGACAAGGAAATAGCGGCGATCGGGTCACAGCCGATCCCCTACATGAGAACCGAAGAGTTCTCAAAAATCAATCTCGAATCCGAGAGAATCCTTCTGGATCTCATTCATTGCCGGGGAGGAAGGACAATCATATACACTGGTTCCGGCACCGGAGCCATGAGTGCGGTTGTCGAAAATTATGTAAGCACCAAAAAGAAAGCGATAGCGATCAACGGCGGCTCCTTCGGGAAACGTTGGGTCTCACTCTGTGAATATTACGGAGTCCCGGTGGTTGACTTCAAGGTACCGTTCGCCAAGGACATAGATTACGAAGATCTGGAGCGGACGGTGGAGACTGAACGTCCGGAAGTGTTCCTCTGCCAGCATCACGAGACCTCGACCGGGCAGATATTCAACCTTGAAAGGATTTCAGGAATATGCCGCCGGCACAGCGTGTCCCTCGTCGTCGATGTCATCAGCTCATTCCTCGCCGAGGAACTGGACATGGACGCGCTCGGAATCGACATCTGCGTCACCAGCACGCAGAAAGGCCTGAACATTCCTCCCGGACTGTCCATCCTCTTCATCAGCAAACGACTGGAAGGGTATGAATATGCCCACAGGGGCTATTACTGGGACTTCGAGGACAATCTGGGCAACCTCCAAAGAGGCCAGACTCCGTTCAGCCCGGCGACCCTTATCTATCTCCAGCTTAACGCCAGGCTCAGGCAGATTCAGGAGCAGGGCGGAGAGGCGTTCAACATCTCCGAGGTACGGCACAGGGCCGAGGTGTTCCGTGAGGAATGCCGGAAATACGGCTGGACGATGCCGGCCGAAAACCCGTCTTTCGCCATCACTGCCATCCAGACAAAGGACACGGCGGAGCGCAGGATTTTCAGAGGATTGATCGAGCGTCACGACACTTTCATCATGCCTGGCTCCATCCCGGGATTCTACAGGATTTCCCACATGGGGATCCAGACAGATGAGGAGCTGCGCACGCTTGCTGAACGCATCCACTTAATCGAGGCCGAAGCTGATGAATAAAATATTACACGGTGACGGCCCCCACAGGAAAACCGTCATCACATACGGCACTTTTGATGTCCTGCATCAAGGTCACATCAATCTTCTCCGACGGGCGAAAGAACTCGGGGACTATTTGATTGTCGGCGTGACCACGGACAACTTCGACATGGAGCGCGGAAAGCTCAACACACGGGACAGTGTGATGAAAAGGGTCCAGGCTGTCAAGGATACGGGGTATGCCGACGAGGTGATCATTGAAGAGTACAAGGGCCAGAAGATTGATGATGTCCAGAGATACGATGTCGATGTCTTCGCGATAGGCTCGGACTGGGAAGGATATTTCGACTACATGAAGGAATTCTGCGAGGTTGTCTATCTGCCACGAACAGAGGGAATCTCCAGTACAATGCTGAGAGAGGAACAGATTTCCGTCCGGATCGGAATCATCGGAACCGGAAGCATCGCCGGAAGGTTCGTCCCGGAGGCGAAGTTCGTCAGCGGCAACACGATCAGCGCGGCCTACAATCCTGACCATGCGGAATGCGAGGCTTTCTGCTCCGCCAATGGCATACCACTCGCAGCCCGGACGTTTGAGGAACTTCTGGACGGTTGCGACGCGGTCTATGTCGCTTCACCGCACTACACTCATTATGAATATGTAAAAGCGGCCCTTGAAGCCGGAAAGGATGTCCTGTGCGAGACTCCGTTTGTCCTTCGCCTGACTCAAGCCGAGGAACTGTACTCGATAGCCGAAGCCAGACACAAAACCTTGTTGATCGCCCACAAGACGGCCTACTGTCCGGCGTTCAGACACCTCGTGACGATGCTCAAGTCCGGCGTGATCGGCAAGATCGTGGACATCAACGCTTCCGTCACCACATTGACAGACGAAAAGTCTTCGAAACTGGACCACAACCAGTACGGCGGCAGCATGAACGAGAACGCATGCTTTCCTCTGCTGCCGATCATCAAGCTTCTGGGACGGGAAGTGCGCAACATCAACTTCTACTCGATCATGAAGAACGACGTGGACATGTACACCAAGGCTGTGTTCCGTTACGACAATGCCACAGCGTCATTCCAGGTCGGCCTTGGAGCGAAGACGGAAGGGAATATGGTCATCTCCGGAACAAAGGGCTACATCTATGTGCCGGCCCCGTGGTGGAAGACCGACTATTTCGAGCAAAGGTTCGAGGATCAGAATCTTAACAGAAAATGCTTCTTCCCATTCATGGGCGAAGGCCTGAGGTACGAGATAAGGGAGTTCATCTCCCGCATACTTAACCCGAACCAGAGCATGTACCTTCTTACAAAGGATGAGATCCTGAAGATGACCGGGATCCAGGAAGACTACATCAACGGAAAGAATGTCTACAAATTAAGCTAAACTACGATGAAACACCTCACACTCAAGGAACTGCAACAGTTCAGCCTTGAAATACTCAAGGACGTGGCCGGATTCTGTGAAAGGAACGGCATAAAATATTCATTAGGCTACGGCACGCTGCTTGGCGCTGTACGGCACAAAGGATTCATCCCTTGGGATGACGATGTGGACATCATGATGCCGCGCGAGGACTACGAAAGGTTCAGAACCATCTACAAGTCAGACAGATATTCATTCATCGACAGCCGCAACACTCCTGACTGCTACATCGCTTTCGGCAGGGTGTGCGACATGGATAGAACCCTTGCCTCAAGCTGCATTCCATGGGTGAAGCGGGATGTCGGGGTCTGGATTGACATATTCCCGATTGACAGGGTCCCTGATGACAAGGGAACTTTTGACAGGATCTACGACTCCTTGATGCTTCTGATGAAATTCAATGTCGGGATACGCAGGGTACACACAGTCTCATCATCCAAGTTCTCAATAAGGAAAAGGCTGAAAATATGGATATTAAAAAGGACGCATCCCCGTCTCATCAAACGTGACCCCGCCGACATAGTCAAGGATATGAACACGATCATCTCTCTGGTCTCCCCGGCCAAGAGCGGCCATTGGTCACAGCTTTGCTGTCCGGATGTCGGGACAAACGAGTTCTTCGAGGACAGTGAGATCAATGAATATATCAAACTGCCGTTCGAGGACAGTGAGTTCTTTGTCTGGAAAGACTACGACAAGATTCTGCGCGACTCCTATGGCGACTTCATGCAGCTCCCGCCAAAAAACAAACGCAAACCTCTTCAGAACTACATCGCCTTCCACTGGAAATATTAATCAAGCCACTTCGGCAAGCTCAAATCTGGTCACTTCGGCAAGCTCAGTGACCAGAAATAGTTACAATTCAGTGACCATCGACAAGATTTGCCGACCAGAAACAGTGACAATAAAAGAATATACCAGATTCTTTATCAAGGTCAGAAAAATCAAATTTCAAATTTTGGTAACGTGCAAAATTTGGAATTTGCCCTTTTTCTGACCTAAAAAGCATTGCAGTATCCTACCCACGAAGGTACTTCGCGGTCCAGGACAGTCCATTCTTGACCATGTCCTCCGGCGTGCCGGCAAAGACCACCTCTCCGCCATTGTCACCGGCCTCAGGACCGAGGTCGATCACCCAGTCCGCCGCCTTGATGACATCCAGATTGTGCTCGACCACAATCACCGTGTGTCCGTTACGGATCAGGAAATCAAAGGCTTTCAGCAGTTTCTCGACATCGTAGAAATGCAACCCGGTCGTCGGCTCGTCAAAGAGGAACAGAATCTTTTTCCTGCCGTTCATCGGATCGTCCTCGTTCTTGGACAGAAACCAGGCCAGTTTGATCCTCTGGCTCTCTCCACCAGACAAGGTTGACGAGCTCTGCCCCAACTTGATGTAGGAAAGTCCCACATCCACAAGCGGTTGCAGTTTACGAGCGATCTGCTTGGAAAGATCCTCCGGCTGCGAGCCGAAGAACGAGATCGCCTCCTCTACACTCATGTTCAGGATGTCGTCGATGTTCTTGCCCTTGAACCGGACCTCAAGGATGTCCGGCTTGAAGCGCTTGCCGCCGCACGTCTCGCAGACCATGGTAACATCAGCCATGAACTGCATCGGAATGCGCACGAATCCGTCCCCCTGACATTCCGGACAGCGGCCACCATCCTGATTGAACGAGAAGAAGGACGGAGTGTAACCGTTGATCTTGGCGTACTGCTGCTCGGAGAGAAGCTTGCGGATGTCGTCATAGACCTTTAGATAGGTCACGGCGTTGGAGCGGGAACTCTTCCCTATCGGGTTCTGGTCAACATATTCAACATTCTTGATACGATCCACATTGCCGGAGATTTTCCTGAATATTCCCGGAAGGTCGCCGGTCTGGTTGATCATGCGGTATAGCGCCGGGTAGAGGATGTCTCCAACGAGGGAGGATTTGCCGCTGCCGCTGACTCCTGAGACAACGGTCAGGACACCCAACGGGAACTGCACGTCAATATTCTTAAGATTGTGTTCCTGAGCGCCTTCCACCGTTATTGAATATGCCCACGGATGTTTCTCCCTGACATAACGGGCTCGCCGTCCGGTCAGGTACTGGAGCGTCAGCGAGCAGTCCATCACCTTTTCTGGAATCTTTTCATCGGTCCTGCCTTGGAAGACTATCCGGCCTCCGTTAACTCCGGCGTACGGTCCCATGTCAATCAGCACGTCCGCCGCGCGGATGATCTCCTCGTCGTGCTCCACAACGACAAGGGTGTTGCCAATGTCGCGCAGTTTGCGCAGGACACCTATAAGCCGCTCTGTGTCACGAGGATGAAGTCCGATACTTGGTTCGTCCAGAATGTACATGGACCCGACCAGCGAGCTTCCCAGAGCCGTCACCAGATTGATTCTCTGGCTTTCTCCTCCGGAAAGGGTATTGCAGGCGCGGCTCAAAGTCAGATACGCCAGACCGACATCCTTGATGTACCGCAGACGGGAGACAATCTCCTCGACAGCCTTGCGCACGATCGTGTTCTCGTAGTCTGTCAGTTTCAAGTCCGTGAAGAAGTCAAGCAGATCATCCACGTTCATGTCAAGCAGTTCCGCGATTGTCTTCCCGCCGACCTTCACATACAATGCCTCCGGTCTCAGTCTCGCGCCGTGGCAGGCGTGACATGTGGTCCTGCCGGAGAACCGGCTGAGCATGTACTTGTACTGGATCTTGTACCTGTTGGACTCAACCCACTTGAAGAACTCGTTGATTCCGATGAGGGTACTGTCATCCCCCTCAACACTGTGTGTGTCCCAGATGATGTCCTTGACCTTTTGCGGCAGATTGCAGTACGGCTCAAAAATAGGAATCCCGTAACGAGGCGCCACCTTGATCAGATGATCCCTGAACCAGCCCATCGACTCGCCTTTCCAACAGGCTATGGCTCCATCGTAAATGCTTTTAGTCTTGTCCGGAATCACAAGATCCTCGCTGACCCCGATGATCTTGCCGAGCCCTCCGCAGACAGGGCATGCGCCCAGAGGGCTGTTGAACGAGAAAAGATATTCATCAGGCTGTCGGAAGGTCATTCCGTCCAGTTCGAAGCGGTCGGAATATTCCTCCGAGGAATTGTCCTTGCGGAGGATGAGTCTGCCCTCGCCCACCCTGAACGCCGTGTCAATCGAGGAGCGAAGTCTTGTCTGTAGATCCTCCCAATCGTTCTGTGGCCACGGAGAGCCGTCTTCCGAATATGGCAGACACTCCTTAAAGACCGGAAGTTTGAGGCGGTCAATCAGCAGATCAAGATGCTCCGGGTACTCCCCTTTGTCAGCCATCCTCATGATGTCCTCGATGCGGATGATGCCGTCGTCACCGAAGAAGCGGGAATATCCCTCCTCCTTGAGACGGAGCATCAACTCTACCTTATCCTCCCTGGCGGACCAATTCAGGTCAGCGAGAATATACGCCGTCCTTGAATCACCGCTCAATATGCTGGCCATCACGTCATTGACGCTGTGGCACTTGACTTCCTTGCCGCTGATCGGGGAATATGTCCGGCCTATCCTCGCGAAGATGATGCGGAGGTAGTCGTAAATCTCGGTGGTGGTGGCCACGGTGGAGCGTGGATTCTTGACATTGACCTTCTGCTCAATGGCTATCGCCGGCGGTATGCCTTCTATGGACTCCACATCAGGCTTGCTCATCCTTCCAAGAAACTGGCGCGCGTACGAGGATAGGCTTTCCGCGAAACGCCTCTGTCCCTCGGCGAACAACGTGTCGAAAGCAAGTGATGACTTTCCGGAACCAGATATTCCGGTCACCACCACAAGTTTGTTCCTCGGAATCTCTACCGTGATGTCCTTAAGGTTGTTGACCTTAGCCCCTTTGATGATTATCTTTCCGTCCTCCGTCATAGTCCATCGATTAGCGAACCGCAAATTTACGAATATTTCCCGGCATGCATCGAATAATATTGCTGTTTTCGGATAAGGCAGAGTCAAAAGGCATATTCACCCCAAGGTTGACTCGTGTCCTTTTATTGGCTACCTTTGCCCTCACAAATCAATGTGGTTATGAATCTGAATGTTGAGCCCAAGGACATCATCGACGCGTACAGCACACCGATAGTCCAGCAGACATCCTTCTGGTCGATCTCACACAGGACGAGGAAGTCCGCGTCAAGCTTCTGATGGCATATTACGAGAACACTCCCCTCGCCGCGATGTTTCTGGTCCTATCCTCGCACCGCGCCACCTACCTCTACGGCGCATCCTCCTCCAGCATGCGCAACGTCATGCCGACCTACGCACTCCAATGGAAAGCCATCCAGGAAGCCAAGGCAGGCAAGTGTTATGAATATGACATGTTCGGCATCGCCCCGAATCCGAATCCGTCCCACCCGATGTACGGTCTCTACAAGTTCAAGAACGGCTTCGGCGGCGAGATATTCCACCAACTCGGATGCTGGGACTACCCCATCGACGAGGACAAGTACAACCGCTTCTCAGCATGCGAGATGAACATGCAAGGGTACTATGTTTAATCCGCTTTCAGGATTCAGATGTGAAGTCAAGACTGGTGGAAGAAAAAGAAAAAGCCTCGCAAGTGTTGAACTTCAACAATCTTGCGAGGCTTTCCGCGGTGCGGAAGGGACTCGAACCCTCGACCTCCGGCGTGACAGGCCGGCATTCTAACCAGCTGAACTACCGCACCCTGCGAATCTTTGCGCTCACCGTTTCCGGCTGTTTCCCGAACGCGGATGCAAAGATAGGCATTTTTCCTTTACTTGCAAACTTTTTTACTTAATTTCTATGATTTTTTTTGCCTGCGGCACCTCCTGCTTCAGAACCTTCGGGATGTTGACCTTGAGGACACCGTTGACAACAGAGGCGTTAATCTTTTCTCTCTCAACGTCATCCGGAAGAACCATGGTCTGCTGGAACTTTGAATAAGAGAACTCGCGCCTGAGATAATGGCCGTGCTTCTTTTCTTCATTGTTCTCCTCTTTCTTCTCCATGTTGATGACAAGATCTCCGTTGTCGTCAAGGCTGACCTTGAAGTCGTCCTTGGTCATGCCAGGAGCTGCGAGCTCGATATCGTAGCTCTTCTCGTTTTCTAATACGTTGATCGCAGGAGCGGTCGCGTTGGTCTTTAACATCCAATCATTGTCAAAGAAATCATTGAAAATGTTCGGTAACCAATTCTGGTTGTTGTACTTTTTTGATACTGGTAACATAATTAAATCTCCTATTTTTTGTTTTACTTATCTTTTCTTAGCCCGCCCTTTCGAGCGGACATCTTGGTAATAATCAATCGGCGTGCCGATGCCACTAAAGTGTCAAAAGGACGACAAATTGTCACATTGTCGTGACAAAATGTCGCCCTTAACTGTCATTGTGTCGAATTTAAGCCAAATCCGCAAGCCTAAGGCATCTTCCGGAACTCTTTGAAGTTCTTGGCAAGACCACCGGCGCTGGTCTCCTTATAGAGGGATGGAAGATCCTTGCCGGTCTGCTTCATAACCTCCACCACATGATCGAAAGAGACCCGATGCTTGCCGTCAGAGAATGCGGCGTAAAGATTCGAGTCCAATGCACGGGTGGCGGCGAAAGCGTTCCTCTCGATGCATGGAATCTGCACCAAGCCGCAGATCGGATCACAGGTCATCCCGAGGTGATGCTCCAGCCCCATCTCGGCGGCATATTCAATCTGGGAAGGGCTGCCTCCGAAAAGTTGGCATGCAGCTGCCGAGGCCATGGCGCAGGCCACACCGACCTCACCCTGGCAGCCGACCTCCGCCCCCGAGATGGAAGCGTTCTGTTTGACGATGTTTCCGATGATCCCGGCTGTCGCCAAGGCATGAAGAACCCTGCTGTCCTTGAAATCATGACCTTTTGCAAGATGGTACAGGACCCCTGGCATCACTCCGCTCGAACCGCATGTCGGAGCCGTCACGATGACTCCTCCCGAAGCGTTCTCCTCACTCACCGCAAGGGCATAGGCATACACAAGCCCTCTGGTCTGGAGGGTCTGCTTGTAGCCTGTGGCCTTGACATAATATGTAGGGGCTTTCCTTGGCAGGTTCAGCGGTCCTGGAAGCACACACTCATGGTCGATGCCCCTTTCCACGGAGGCCTTCATGGCCATCCACACTTCCTGGAGATAATCCCAGATGTCCGGGCCCTCGCAAAGGTCCACATATTCCCAATAGCTGCGCCCCTTGTCCTCGCACCATCGCTGGATCTCAGCAAGGTGGTTCATCTCATAGACCTCCGGGGTCGTGAAACGGTCATTCGGCTGTCCTTCGGACAACGCTCCCCCGCCGACACTGTAAACGGTCCACTCGTCGGTCTGGCTGCCTTCCGAATCCAAAGACCTAAAACACATACCGTTGGGATGGAAAGGGAGGAACACATCAGGTTTCCAGACAATACGCACAGGAGCGATGCGCTCCAACACCTCGATGATAGCCACATCTGTCATGTGGCCCTTGCCGGTGGCCGCAAGGCTGCCGTAAAGCGTCACCTCAAAAGAGGCCGCGCCAAAATGCCTTTCGGCGAACATCTTGGCGGCTTTGTTTGGACCCATCGTGTGACTGCTGGACGGACCTTTCCCTATTCTGTAAAGTTCTTTAAGTGATTTCATGTTTGCTATTCGTTTTATATGCAACTTATATGCAACTTATATGCGACGCATGAATCCAAAGTCATGCGGAATGATGAATACTCATAAACATCACCAAGCCTTCACGGCCTGGGCAGCGCATTTCCGGCAAAGACGGGCATCCTTCGGGGTGATGCTGTACTCCGTGTCACTCAGCAGATAGCCGTTGTCATGGACAGACTTGCCGAACACCGGTCTGATGAGAGCCTCAAACCACGTGCAGGCGGCGATGTAGCGGCCGAACTGACGGGTCAGATGGTAGCCGTCACGCGTCAATTGATAGACCTTGCTGGTGGCCGGAACCTCATCCTGGTTGTTCAAGCGCGTACCACGGGCGATCTGCACGGCGTCGCCACTCGGAATCACGACCGGAATTCCGAATTCTTTCGAAGCCCGCCTCACACAATCCACTATCGCATTGTACATGGTCATCTGATCCCTGCCGTACAGCCAGAACATTCCGTGGTCGGAATTGGAGGCATAGGCCCATGTCTCGTGCCAAGCGATGGTGGCACGAGGATTCAAAGCTTCGGTTCTGATGATGCTGACAAGTCGCGGAATCCATTCCTTATAAGTCTCGTAAGTTCCCGAGTGACCGGAAGTCTCCTGGATTGTGATGATGTCCCATGGCTCGTCCTTAAGCCCGTCAAGCAACGTGGCGTTCCGGCTGACAGTTTTCCAGCTGTTGTCGGTGGACTTATAATAGACATAGTTGTTCAGTCCTTTGGCATATTCATCGCAATGCCTTTCCAGAGAGCATCCTCCGATGTAGAGCCTCGCCACGATGACGTTGTGGATCCCGGCAGACTCCAGAAGCCCCGGAAGATACTCAGTGCCGTCATCAGAAAAGCTGTTGCCGACAGCCAGGATCCTGAGCGTGTCGGGATTGGACGGCAGGGGGTAATTCCCGAAAGGTTCCTTAGCTTCCGCCACGGCCAAACCAAAGAACAAGAATAAAAGGTATAAAATCTGTCTCATCTAATTTGAATTTTGACCGCTAAGTTACTACATTCTACCTTAATTTGAAGAATATTGCTATTTTTGTCTTCCATTTAGTAATGTTGAAAAAATAAGTTGCATCAACCGATAAATTTAAATACATAGAATCACCTTGAGTATCAATATATTGCAAATTTAAAGTGATGCAGGTTATTTTTTACATTATATTTAGGAACATGAAAATAAGAGTCCACTTGAAAAAGTCTTTTTTTGAAAAAATATGTGCCACACAGGTACTTCCAACGGGGGTAAAAAGTGGCGAATGGTACTTTTTCAAGTGGACTCAAATAATAAATTGCTTCAGATTAAGAGAAGATTTTCGAGGATAGATCTTTTTTTGAAGAAGGAGTGTGCCGGTGGCACATGACTGATGAGAAAAGAAATATAGACCGAAAGGACAATCAAAGATCACCAAGTTGTTTTTAAGGATTACTTAAGGTTTTAGACAATGAAAAGAACAATCACAATCATCGGCTCGGGCATGATGGGTTCGGCCCTCGCGTTCCCGGCATTTGAAAACGGCAATGAGGTAAGACTTGTCGGCACACCGCTCGACAGGGAGATCATCGAAGAATGCAAACGATCCGGCAAGCATCCGAAGTTCGACAGGCCTTTCCCGGAAGGTGTTGAATATTTCCAGTTCGAGGAGTGGCAGGAGGCTGTGAAAGGGGCGGACTTCGTTATCGGCGGAGTCTCCTCATTCGGCGTGGACTGGTTCCTTAACGAGGTCCTGACCTATCTGGATCCGGCCATGCCTGTGCTTTCCGTGACCAAAGGCCTCATCAACCTTGAAGACGGCACATTGATCTCATACCCGGCCTACTGGGAGACCGAACTTCTCAAGAAAGGCATCAGCAGGGAGGTCAACGCAATCGGCGGCCCGTGCACTTCCTATGAGCTCGTGTTCCACGACCAGACAGAAGTAGCCTTCTGCGGCAAGAGCACAGCCGTCATCAAGATGATGAAGGAAGCCATGCAGACATCCTACTACCACATTTCCACGACCAACGACGTGATCGGCCTTGAGAGCGCCGTGGCGCTGAAAAACGCCTACGCCCTCGGTATCGCACTCACGATCGGTCTTGTGAACAGGCGGCACGGAGCCGAGGCCGGACTCCATTACAACTCACAGGCGGGTGCCTTCTATCAGGCGACAAAGGAGATGACCAAACTCCTGAGACTTCAGGGGGCCGATGAAGACAGCACCGTCCTCGGAATCGGAGACCTCTATGTCACCGTCTATGGTGGCCGAACCAGAAAGATCGGCATTCTGCTGGGAGAGGGCAAGACCTACGAGGAGGCTCTGAATATCCTCGCGGGCGTGACGCTCGAATCTTTGGTTGTGGCACGCCGCGTGGCTAAGGCCATCTACCGCAAGGCTGAGCTCGGAATGGTCGATCTGGCTGAATTCCCGTTGATGACACATGTCAATGACGTGATCGACCACGGCAAGGACGCGGAACTCCCTTGGGACGCATTCACGTTTGACAACACTAAATAAGTCTGACAACACCGCATTACTCCTCCGGGAGGAACATCGGATCCCAGGCAGGGAGAAGGGTCGGCTTCTGATTCAGCATATTCATGACATCAGAAGGAACGTACTTCTTCTCAAGGACGAGACGGAACATGTAGTTGTCAAACCACTCGTCGGTCATGATGAGGTTGCCCTTGTAGCCGGAATCAGCGCCCCAGCTGTTCTCAACCATCCATTTCACAGGCCTGCCGTCCTTGATGTCCACGGCGATGAGAGTCATGGCGTGCGACGAACCGCTGGCATGGGTCTGCACCCTCTGACGCTTGTCCATCGGGAAAGTCGTTCCGAAAAGAGAGCCGTAATCGAAATTGTTCAGATCCAAGGTACCTTTCTGGCGGTCCATGAACTTGGCCACATCGCAGGAGAAGTACATGGCGGTGTTGTCCTTGATGGAGGCGATGGCCATCTCCTTGATCCTCTCGACCGGAAGATTGACATAGAGCCAGTTCTGCCCGTCATAGACGTGACGGTCATAGTCGATCTCATAGACCTTGCCATATTCACGGGTAGGATCGTTCATCACCATAATGTAGTTGTTCTCAAGATCCGCTCCGACATATTCATTGTAGAAGGACTTTGGGGTATAGGTCTTGGTGCTGACGAAGTTGCCCTTTGAGTCGTAGCGTGTCCACTCGAACTCAACCGGCGGCTCGCCGAGGCAGAGGACCAGCATTCTGTAGATTTCCTTTAGCATCTCGGTCTTCATCGCCGGGCAGTCCTTGGCGGATGCGTCGCGAAGCTTGAGGCCGTCCTCACGCAGTTTGGTGGCGATCTGGGTACGCATCTGCGACGTGTTGTTGGCGCAATATGTCTCAGGCATCACTTCAGACGGAACGACACCGTATTTCATGATGAGGTTGGACACTCCGGTGAACTGCCCGCCGTCCCCGATCGGGTTGCGGAACAGCCAGTCCACCTTGCGGTCGTCAAAGCTCAAGCCCTTTGTGTCGATCACACCCTGAAGGAAAAGGTTGGCCTTCTCAAGCTGATCGTAGAAGAACACGTAGTTCTGGGAAAATGTGAACGTGCCGAGATCATATTTATCGATCATCCTGGATCTCAAAACATTGAGTCCGGTGAAAAGCCAGCAGCGGCCGGAGGATTTCTGGTTGGTGCGTCCCTTGGTCTTAACCTCATCGGAGAAGTGGGTGTCAATCATCGCCATGTTCCCGGCATTCGTCGCAAGGACATTGATGGCGTCAGCGTTCAGGGCGTTGCGGATGGCCTTGTCAGAGGCGGTGCCTTCATAACCTTTACGGATTTCGGTGAGCATCTCGGCGGAAATGCCTCCGTTTTCGGACTGTTTCTGCGCGGAAACGCCGGTTCCGGAAAGAACCATCAGCGCGGCCGCGAGGATAAATGTTCTTTTATTCATAAATATTCAAAGATTTGGGGTAAATTTAACGAAAATTTTCGGGAATCTCCGAAAAATCGCAAGGAAGAAGATGAAGAGTCGCTCGAAAATACTCATGCTTGCCGCTGCGACGCTGCTGCTCGCCGGTGCCGATCTGCTCACAGGAGGGGTCGGCTTGAGCGGGATAGACGCGGGCATATTCCTGAAACTCAGGCTTCCGAGGATGCTGACGGCAGTTCTCGCCGGAGCGGGACTCTCACTCGCGGGGCTTCAGATGCAGAGCGTTTTCCGCAATCCGTTGGCAGACCCGCACATCATGGGAGTGAGCGCCGGGGCTGGGACCGGTGCGGCTATGGCGACCCTTCTCATCGGTGCCTCGCTTCCGGCTGCCATGTCAGGACTGACCGTGGCTGTGGCTGCATTTCTCGGGGCGCTGCTGACCTCCATGCTGGTTGTCACCGTGGCATCCAAAGTCCAGAGTTCCACCACATTGCTGATCTTCGGAGTGATGCTTGGCTTCATCTTCAGCGCAATGACCTCAATCCTTGAATATTCCGCCAACGCCGAAAGCCTGAAGGTCTTCTACAGCTGGTCGGCCGGGAGTTTCTCCGGAAGCCGCCCCGGAGAGGTGGCGGTGATCGCGGGAGCGCTGGCAATCGGCACACTCCTTACCTTTATTAATAATAAAGGACTCGACATAGCTCTTTTCGGGGATGAATATGCCTGCCTGGCCGGGGCGGACATCTCCAGAATCAGGAGCATGGCCATGATCGGAAGCTGCCTGATGGCGGGAGCTGTGACGGCGTTCTGCGGCCCGCTGGGATTCGTGGGGATTGTGGCCCCACACATTGCCAGAAGGCTTCTCGGCACCTCTGTCCACCTCAAAGTCATCCCTGCGGTGATGCTCACGGGAGCGGGTCTGACACTTTCAGCCGACATCATCTCGAATGTCTGCCCCGCTCCCCTGCCGGTCGGAAGCACAATGGCGCTCATCGGCATCCCGATCATCCTTACGATCCTTATGAAAAGGAGGTGAATATGCTGAAAACAAGCGAATTAGTCATCGGCCACAAAGGCATCAGGGTGGCAGGACCTTTGACTTTTGAATATCCAGACGGACAGTCCGTCATGCTTTGCGGCCCGAACGGCAGCGGGAAGAGCACGCTGATGAAAACCCTCGCGGGGCTCCTGCCTCCCCTGTCGGGCGGATTCATGGCCGGAGGATCGGTCGTGATGGTACCCACACATATTCCTAAAGTCAAAGGATTCTCCGTCAGGGAGTTCATCCGCACGAGTCTGTTTTCGGTCTCAGGGATGTTCAGAAAACTGAACGCCGAGGCGGAGAAGTCTCTGGAGGAGTCCGTCAGGATGCTCGGACTTGAACCTCTGGCGGACAAGGACATCAGCCTCATCTCAGACGGAGAGTTCCAGAAAGCGTGCATCGCCACGGCACTTACACGGAAAGCCAATGTGATCCTTCTGGACGAGCCCACCGCGTTTCTGGACGTGGACAACAGGATAATGGTTCTGCGCACCCTTCAGGAGCTTGCGCGCGCCACGGGCACAACGGTGCTCTTCTCCACCCATGACATTCATGACGGAGCACGGTTTTCCGACACCACTCTCACGCTTGGGAAACGTCGCCACGATGTATAGCGTGATAATCAACCGATTATCTTTCAGCATATTCCAAAACGCTGCCGGTCAGAACCAGAGGGCAGAGTTTCAGAATTGATTGATAATCAAAAGATGGCATCTCACCCCTTAATTGTCAGCGGATTAGCAATCGGCCTCACGATATGTTTTGAAACAACGAAACTATTTGTTATCTTTGTAAAGATGTTAGTAACATGAAAAAATAAGTTGCCTCAGATTAAGAGAACATTTTCGAGGATAGATCTGTTTTCGAAGAAGGAGTGTGCCGATGGCACATGACTGATGAGAAAAGAGATCTAGACCGAAAAGATTCCTTAAGATGATGCAGGTTATTGTTTGAAGGTTACTTAGGCCGTGAGACATACGGCCGATCTCCGTAAAACGTTGAAAGGATAATGCCGGGAAAGATTTTCTTCATAGACGGACACGCGCTGATCTTCAAGATGTACTACGCGTTCCTAAGGAGGCCGATGATCAACTCCAAAGGGGCTGACATGTCGATTCTTTACGGGTTCACCAAATATATTCTTGAACTTCTTAACCGGGAGAGACCGGACTATCTCGCCGTGGCCTTCGACCCGCCGGGAGGAACGTTCAGGAACAAGATGTACCCGGAGTACAAGGCGAACCGCAAGGAGACTCCGCAGCTGGTGATTGACTCATTGGAGCCGCTGATGGAGTTATGCAAAGCCCTGAACATCCCGACCTTGATGCTGAAAGGCTTCGAGGCGGACGATGTGATCGGCTCCATGGCCAAACGCTGCGCCGGAGAGGGGCTTGATGTCTATATGGTGACTCCGGACAAGGATTACGGACAGCTTATCGAGCCTCACATCTGGCAGTACAAGCCGGGCAAAGGCGGCTTTGACAACGAGATCATCGGGGTGAAGGAGGTCTGTGAGAAGTACGGAATCCAGTCTCCGGGGCAGGTCATCGACATGCTGACAATCTGCGGGGACACCGCCGACAATGTGCCCGGGGTCAAGGGCGTAGGAGAGGTCGGAGCAGGCAGGCTGGTCGCCAAATTCGGCTCCGTGGAAGAGATCTACAAACATCTGGACGAGCTGACACCACGGCAGAAAACCCAGTTTGAAGAGGCTCGGGACCACATTGGCCTCAGTCACGAGCTTGTGACGATCAAGACCGACATCGAGGTTGACGTGAAGACCGAGCAGATGAAGGTCAACCAGGAGTACGGCCCCGAACTCGCCGATCTGTTTGAGAAATACGAGTTCTATTCCCTGAACAGGTTCATCGGACATGTCAGCGGTACTGAAGAGAAACAGAACGCGGAACTGCCCGAGACCGTCAAGGTACGCCCCAACGAGGCCGTCAAGGCGGCGGTCAAGGCCGGGATATGTTCTGTCATCACCGAAGGGGCCGACAGAAGCATATTCACAAGAACTGTCAGGGTCATCATCGGTGTCCGCTCAGAAGACAGGATTCTTGTCGCCGAAGGTGGACTGCCGGATTTCAAGGCTCTGCTGGAGAACGCCGGTGTCGTCAAATGTGGCGATGACCTCAAAAGGCAGATGAATATTCTCGCGTACGGAGGTGTGACCCTTCAAGGCCGTCTTGATGACATCGCTCTCATGCACTATCTCCTTGACCCTGAAAAGAGTCACAAGACCGATGTGCTGGCGCAGAGCGTGCTGGGAGTGTCACTGGATGCGGTCACGAATGATGCCGTGCCATCCACCGGCTCTCTTTTCGACGACATTCCGTCTGACGAGGTGAACCGGGACAGAAGCAAGGAGGCCGCGGTGCTACTCCTCCTTGCGGAAAGAATCCGCAAGGACATGGAGGAAGCCTCGGTCACAAGCCTTTACGACACGATGGAGGAACCTCTTCTCAAGGTTCTTTCCAAGATGGAGCGCAACGGGGTAAGGGTCGATCTCGGATCCCTTAAAGACTTCACGGAACATCTTCGGCAGGAGATGCTGGAAAGGGAGGCGCGGATCAGGGAAATGGCCGGTGATCCGTCGCTGAACATCTCGTCTCCGAAACAGGTCGGGACCGTGCTTTTCGAGAAGCTGAAGCTCTCCGACAAGCCGAAGAAGAACAACAACGGCACCTATTCCACAGAGGAGTCCACTCTTCTGGATCTGGCCGACAAGCATCCCATCGTAGATGAGATTCTGGAGTACAGGGCCGTGAGGAAACTGCTCTCGACCTACATCGAACCGTTCCCTGGCTTCATAGAGCCTTCCGACGGCAAGGTTCACACGACGTTCAATCAAGCGCTCACGGCCACAGGGCGGCTCAGTTCCTCGAACCCGAACCTCCAGAACATCCCGATCCGCTCGGACAGAGGCCGGGAGATCCGCAAGGCATTCGTGCCGAGCACTCCGGACGGCCTGATCCTGTCGGCGGACTATTCACAGATCGAGCTGAGGATCATGGCGCACCTGAGCTGCGACCAGCATCTGATCAGCGCCTTCAAGCAGGGCGTTGACATCCACACCGCCACTGCGGAGAAGATTTTCGGCATTCCTCACGAGCAGGTCACCGCCGACCAAAGGCGTATCGCCAAGACCGCCAACTTCGGAATCATGTACGGCATCTCGGCGTTCGGCTTGGCGCAAAGGCTCAGAATCAGCCGCAAGGAAGCCCAGAAAATCATAGACGATTACTTCGCCGGTTTCCCGTCAATCCTTTCGTTCATAGAGGACACAAAGGCGGCGGCGCGCGAGACCGGTTACGTTGAAACCATCTTCGGGAGGAGACGGTATATTCCAGACATCAATTCCAAGAACGGCACGATGAGGGCGCTCGCCGAGAGGAACGCCGTCAACGCCCCGATCCAAGGCACCTCGGCGGACATCATCAAGATGGCCATGATAGAGGTGGACAAATCCATGACCGAAGCCGGCATGAAAAGCCGGATGGTTCTCCAGATCCACGACGAGCTTGTGTTCGACGCGGTTCCCGAGGAAATCGGGGAACTGAGGCGGATTGTGATCGACCGAATGGAAAATGTAGTAAAACTTTCAGTACCACTAACAGTTGAATGCAATTATGGGAAAAACTGGCTTGAAGCCCACTGATGAGCTCATCATCTTGGCACAAAGAGGAAACGGTCTGGCATTCACAGCCCTTTGGGACCGCCACATAGAACAGTTGAGGTCCTACATCAGGGCCCGCTTCAAGAACATCGACGACTATGCCGCCGATGACATCTGCAGCCGCAGCTTTGAAAAGGCTTTCAGACAGATCCAATCCTACGACCAGTACAAGAGCAGGTTCCTGACATGGCTCTGCACAATCGCCAAGAACACCGCGCTTGACACTCTCGAGCAGGAACAGCGTGTGCATCCGAAGAACCAGATCGTCTATCTTGACGACGAGAGCAAGCCGTCCGGAGCCGAGGTCATCCCCGACCAGACAGAGGACGCGCTCAACTCCCTGATCAAGACAGAGAATGAGGAGGAACACGCCAAATACATCGAACGTCTGCCGGAACTCTACCGGGAAATCGCCCGCAAGAGGCTCATTGAAGGCCTGAAGTACAATGAGATAGCCGAGGCCCTTGACATGGAGCTCAACACGGTCAAGACCCGCATCCGCCGCGCGAAGCAGATGATCGATGACCTCCGCAGACAAGAGGAAGAAGGAATATGATGACGTTCGCCGACTTCGTGTCTTTTCTCAGGGCCTCGTTCCCGGATGTGACTGACGTGATGGTGGAGCGCTTCCGTCTGATGGACAGCGGCTACCGTGACTGGAACTCCAAGATCAACGTCATATCCCGGAAGGACATCGACAGTCTCTACGACCACCATGTCCTCCACTCCCTCGCCATAGCCGAATATCTCCGCACGCAGCGTCCGGAGACATATTCATTGTTCACCGCGCCGCACATCTCAAATGATTCCGGTGTGGCATATACCGCCCAAGCGTCCACAACGCCTCTGGCGGACTCCCATCCTTGCCACACAAAGGCATCCATTCCAGAATCACCACACACAAGCACAGAGCCTCGAATTCCGACAGGAGGATGTTCTGTTCAGAAGCCTCAAACTCTCAGGGTTCTGGACCTCGGCACCGGCGGCGGTTTTCCCGGCATCCCGTTGGCCGTGATGTTCCCGGACGTGCGGTTCACCCTCTGCGACTCGGTCGGGAAGAAGACCATAGTAGCCAGAGAGATAGCGAATATGCTTGGCCTTGACAACGTGGAGATTGTCAACGCACGCGCCGAAAGTCTCCCCGGGAAGTTCGATTTCATCGTATCCCGCGCCGTGGCCTCCCTCACCGACTTCTACCCTTGGGTGAAAGGGAAATATTCCCGGTCCATCCTCTACCTCAAAGGCGGCGACATCAACGAGGAGATCTGCGACCTGATGTCCCGTGAGCGCCTCCGCAAAGGTTCAGTCTCCACCTGGCCCGTCTCCCAATGGCTCTCCGACCCCCACTTCGCCGGCAAGTTCGTGATTGACATCAGCCGCTGATCCGCATCCCCGGTCGCCGAACCTGCCGAAGCGAGCCTGCCGAAGCGACCGTTTCCCATGTATCCAGTCACTTCGGCAAGCTCACAGTGACTTTAGCAATCGTTGTGACCATCCCCTGAAAGCAACGTCCAAGGATTGCCCTGAACCATGTCCAAAGCCTCAAGCCGCCCGATCATGAAGTCATTGTCATCATCATCATGATCCGTGGCCTTGGCCTTCCCGAGATAGCGGAGTTTTCTGAGCAGATCACGCTCGTTCTCATCAGCCACGTTGTACGCCCGCTGGACAATCTCATCGAACGGAGTCTGCCTCGTCAGCAGATCGCTGGCGACCTCCTTGGAGATTTTCTTCTCGATGATGTCCGTCGCATAGACAAGCAGACGTCCCAGAAACCGAGGGCAGCTGATGTCCCCGGACTCTTTCAACAGAGGGGCATAGCCTCCAGGAATCTGAGCCCGTACCTCTCCCCCGCCGGCGGTATTCCCTTCAATCATCCGCGCCTCCAATTCAGAATAATCCCTATGGCCGATCAACGAGCACAGCAGCGACCTGAAATTATCCTCATCAAGGACATCCACAGCATGAACCATCAGACGACGGATCTCGTCAGCCGTCTCGGCGGAGACGCGATCATATTCCTTGATGATCATTGAATATATCGTAAAATCACCGTCATCATTATGACTCAAAGTCACTTCCGCATCCCTGTACATCCCATTGATCCTTTCCACCTCATAGTTCACTGAATATGCGAACTGCTCCGGCACAGGCGCCGGGAACCGCACCATGATGATCAGCCTGTTCCCCTCCACCACAAGTACCGGCGTGAACACACAATGCCTTGCCTGCACCTCCGTCAAGTACTTGTTCCCATCAACGTGCGGCCGAATCCCCGCATTCCTGAACATCAGTTCCACGCACTCCGCCAGAGACATCTCCTTTCGCACATCTTTTTGTGAAGCGACATTCGTCCCATCATTTTTCTGTTTCTTTCCTTTGAATAAATTGAATATTCCCATGATTATAAATTGGTTATTACATTATCATACATCTCAGACCTTCTTCCGTGCTCACATGTTATTTCACCTCATCCCGGCACCTGAACGCCACAAAGGTAGTGAATATTTTCATATCCATAGAGATTCTTTCCCTTTTGATCAGTATAGAGCAAAGAATCACGCCGAATCTATCACTATGTTAATTGACATATTCCTAACATATTCATTGCCAAAAGAATTTGGATTTTCGCCGAATAGTGCATATCTTCGCCATTGCTTCCGCAGGTTTCTTCGCCGCGGTAAACATTAGAGCATCGGGAGAAATCATCTCCTCAACCGAGAATCTGACAAACTCTTTTGAATAAAGGGACCGTTCCTCCCGAGGCTCTTTCTATTCACGGCCTCACGTAATAAAAAAGGCCATGATATACGAGTTGACCATCTTTCGTTTATAATGTTGATAGGCTGACGGCTATAGCAAACGCTTCTTGGTAATAAATTGTCTGTATATGATTTAATCTCCCTTGCGGTCATCATTGTCGTTACGGATTTACAAAACGCCTTCATGTCAATGCCGGACTGAAGCACCTGAAAGGCACATTCTCATGAAAATCATGCACCATCGCCTTGGAGTTTTTCAGCCCGATCCAGCGTCCACCGGCACAAACTCGTCCTGTGGCTGAATGCTTTTTGTAAAATTCTCACCGTTGTTTTCCTCAGCGCAGTCCGTCCGGTGGACTCTGATCTGACCGGACAAAATGCAAGATTTCTACATTTCGTCCGGCCAGCAAGGCTCCCACCGGACATAAATAACAAGTATAGTTCGCTAAAAAATGCCAGTAGAAGTTTGATAAATGAATATAAATTTCCTAAATTCGCCCCAGTGGATTTAACCGCAACGGCCGCATAGGCCCATTGACATACGAAAGTGTTGACGCACCGTCCTCAACCTGAGAATCTGACAGTTTAAAAGGAATAAAGGGACAAAGCTACACTCTCATCACGCGTAGAACTGACACGCGGGACGGCGTACCTTTTGCAACGCCCCCGAGTCATTTCATATAGGTGTGGAGTACCGTACCGCTTGTCTTTATTCAGGCTTTGTCAGAGCCCTCAGTTGAACAAGCTTACAGGGACTCCACACTTTCTTTGTTTATGAGTATTGAGATTGCAACAACATTGGAAATCATTGTAGAACCGAAAGAACACACTCACAATGAAAAGTAAAACAGGACAACCTGCAAGTGGATACTTGACCGACAATGATAACAGAATAGATAACTCGTGGGGACACAAATCCATGAGTGAAAAAAGTGATGCCCTGAAAGTGGGTAAGGACGGGTATGTACCTCATCCACTTGATCTTTCAAAGGTAACACTGTCCGAAAACCTGCAGTCAAAAGTTGAAATGATAGCAAAGAATGTCCATGAGGTCTGGGCCGCCAAACGCATCGCCGAAGGCTGGAGTTATGGAGCGGTAAGAAATGATGAGCACAAGCTTCATCCTGATATATGCCGTTACGAAGATCTCCCCGAAAGTGAAAAGGAATATGACCGCGCCACTGTCGAGACTACACTGAAAGCATTGCAGTATCTCAACTCGAAATAGATTTAAATGTACAACCTCAAACGGACAGTAACGGCATGATAAAAACAATCAAGAGAACCACATTGAATAGTTTATTTCGAGATATTCATATTGCGATTCTAGCACCCCTTACTCTAATAATAGCTTTACTTTTATATATCTTCTATGGCGAGACTCCCTTTGACATAGTATGTTTATCAATAGGCGTAGTAGGAATATTCTTTTCCATCTGTTTTCTGTTTCTATGTTTATTTCGTCCTATCGCCAGAGACAGAATGTTGGTCAAAGGACACTTCACCTTTGACGTGATTCTGTTTGTCTTTTTCATTCCGTTCATCTATACTGTTATCTTCAAATGCTTCAATATAGTAACCAACTCAGACTTATTATCATCCTCTGAAGGTGAATACAAAAACGCAACCCTATTCTGGGACATCTATTATCATTTCGTGAATCCAGGAAGCCAACACATGGCCACAGCCCACGGAAGGCTCTTCTCAGGGCTAATAGCAATCTCCGGAATTATCCTGCTTAATGGAGTTCTGATTTCCACGTTGACAAGTTGGTTCGAGCGGAGAAAAGAACAATGGACTAATGGGGACATACGCTACAAAAAGCGAAGTTTTAGGGCGTTCCGCAATTCTAAGGAATACGTCGGAAACAAAATCGCTGTGGTGATTGGTGCAGGCGAGAACGCACCGACAATAATCAAGAATCTTCTGGACGGTAAAGGAGAGACAAAAAAAGGCAGACCATATTATGTTGTCCTTCTGACAAATGGCAAAGTCAAGGATGTCAGGGACAGGATTGCCTCTTACCTCAACGAAGAGGATTCTGAACGCCTTGTCATCTACAACGGGCAACTGGATTCCGTTGAAGAGGTCAACCATATTCCTATAGAGCTTGCTACGGAAATCTATGTACTTGGTGAGGAGAATGGCATAGGAGACGATTCAGCCTGCTACCACGACACTCAGAACATGAAATGCGTGCACAATATTGCCAGTTATCTAGCTCAGAATCAAATCCAAAGGAGAATTATATGCAGAGTTCAGTTCGAGTACCAGACAACATATTCTGTGTTCCAATTCTCGGATCTGCCCGACAACATAAAAGAGCATCTTGTCTTCATCCCTTTCAATCGTTACGAAAATTGGGCACAGGCAGTTTTTGTCGATAGCGAATATTCAGAGAAAAGCAAAGCGGACAATGAGCAAAGAATCATCAAATACACGCCTCTTGATGGATCCGGAATCTCTGTCGATTCTGACAAGAACGTTCATCTGATAGTAGTCGGAATGACGAAGATGGGAATAGCTGTCGCGATACAGGCGGCGCAGATAGCGCATTACCCTAATTTCAAGATAGACGGAGATAATCCGAACCGGACAAAAATCACTTTCATCGATCCCGATGCCGAGAATGAAATGAATTTCTTCATGGGAAGATACCAAAATCTGTTCAATCTGGCAAGGCATCGGTATCTGGACTTGTCGGGGCGAGAGTATGCTTTTAATACTGAATGGATTGATCCACTACTTAACGAGAGAAGTGAATACACATACCTTGGTCCTAACTTCCTTGACATTGAATGGGAGTTCATCAAGGGATCGGTGGAACAACCAGGCGTTATGGAATATCTAAGACGATCCGCCGATAACGCCTATAGCCCTAATAACGAGGAGTCCTGCATGACGAAAGATGACAATGGAAAATCTCTCCTGACAATCGCTGTCAGCAACAAGTATTCAAACGAAGCTATTGCGGAGGGAATCTATATGCCAAGTATTGTTTACGACAAGGCACAGCAAATACTCGTCTATCAGAGGGAATCGTCTGAAATTCTGTACAACCTGTACTTCAAGGAAGGCAAAGAGCAGGAACTATCTTGCAACAAGAGGTATTCTAAACTACGTCCGTTCGGTATGTTGAATGCAGACTTTACGATAGATAAGAACACTTACTACAGAGCAATGCTTTGCAATTATGTTTACTGTTGCGATTCTTTCGGCAAGATTTCAAAAGATCAAAATCTTAATGATATTATTGACCATATCAAGCAAGAAATCAGGAATTGCATTTTTGCGAAGAATACAACTAATTTGAACAATCAGGCAGAGGAGTCTTGGGACAAGTTATCTATATTTAACAAATGGTCAAACAAGTATCTATCAAACAGTTTCAAGACAAAGTTAAGAAGTATAGGATACACCTGTGACAAATACTTATGTGGCAAGAATCTTATTGAGCAAAAAATGGAGTCATGCAAAAAAAGCATGGCAGAATGTGAACATAACAGATGGAACACACAACAGTTACTGATGGGGCTCAGAGCATACACAGAAAACGAGAACAACGAATACCTCACTATTTTGAATAGCGAAGGCGCAGGCACAGCAAAAGGGTTCAAAAAGTCAAAACAAAACGGTAAGGAAAAAGCTCATCTGGACATCCGTTCGTATTCTCGACTTGAAGAAGACGACCCTCAGAATCATTTATATGACGAGGTATTCAATGCCTGCATCCCAGAGATACTTGCTGTAGTTGAATCCTTTAGTAATGATTTAGTATAAGATATTCAACATGATAACAGCATCAGATTTCATACATCCCGAAGACGCGGCGGCGCTGAGACAACTGGAGAGCATTCCGGGATTCCCAGCGTTGGTGAAAAAGATTCTCTCTCTCGGGTTTGAGGAACTCCAATATGGGTTGAATATGGCCACTGCCATACGTCTCTCCCCTACCCAACTGCCGAACCTATACAATCATCTGCCTCCTATCTGTAAGAAACTTGGCATTCAGGAGCCGGAGTTATATCTCCAGATGAATCCTATGCCGAATGCCTTCACATTCGGAGACACGAGGATATTCATAACCATCACATCAGGGTTGGTTGAGATGATGGAGGGTGAGGAACTTGATGCCGTCATCGCCCATGAGTGTGGGCATATTGTCTGCCATCACGTTCTTTACCATAGCATCGCACAGATCATATTCAGTGGTGCGGCTTCTCTTGGAATATTAGGGCATTTGGCGATGCCTATACAGCTCGCGTTGTTGTACTGGTCCCGCAAAAGTGAGTTGTCCTGCGACAGGTGCGGCAGCGTGATCACTTCTCCCGAGGTCATCACCCGTGTGATGGCGCGGCTGTCTGGAGGTCCACGCTCAATCACACAAGAGATCAATTTTGAGGAGTGGGCCAGACAGGCAGACAAATATGACGAGATCAAAAACGAGAATCTTTGGAACAAGTCTCTCCAGATTTATGCCATCGCCAAAGAAGACCATCCGTTTGCCGCTGTGCGTGTCCGCGAGATTCTGAAATGGGGTCAAAGTCCTCAATATCAGAATTTGATGGAGAACATCAAATGGGAGGCATATAGCAGGAAATGTCCTAATTGTGGTCTGCTCGTTCATGACGACTGGACCTACTGCAAGTACTGTGGAACCAAATTATGAATATCCTAAAAACGATAATAGCATGTTTTTCGACAAGAACGGAATATTAGACATTGATGGAATGGTCGCAGACAACGACTCATTCAAGGCCATAATGGAAGACGGCATCGTCACCGAGGACGAGGTCAAAGCGCAGTCCGACAAGGTGATTGGGATCCTGCATGATATGGAGACCCGCTATTCAGAAGCGCAACTGACAGAGATAAAGGATTTGCTGGTTGAGTCTGGGGTTCTATACGCCGTGTATAATTTTTACTCAATTCAGAACATCAACAGATAAGCCATGTCCACATTTTGCACTAAGACAATCATTTACGGTTCGCCATCCCTTATCCCGCAAATAGCCGAACATATTCAGAAAGATTTCGAGAAAGACGGATTCGAGGTCAGCAAAGACACCCTTTGCACAGGCGGCTGTGACATCTCCATCAGCAAAGGCTGCCTCTTCAAAGCCGTGATCGGCATGAAAACAGCCCTGAAAGTCACTCTACTCCCCCAAGGCAACAGCATCAGCTTCGAAGCCGGTGTCGGCATCTGGGGCCAGCAAGCCGTCCCGACCATCATCTCCATGCTCTTCTTCTGGCCCGTCCTCCTCACCCAACTCTGGGGCCTCGTCAAACAATCGCAGCTCGACGACAGAGCACTGGCGGCGGCTAATGAGGTGGTTAATAGGTACTATAGCGAGGTCGGCAAAACTGCCAATACTCAATATTCCTCTGGCAACGAAGACTCCAGAAAATTCTGCACATACTGCGGAACGGCTAATTCAACATCAGAAAGAACCTGCATATCATGTGGAAGAAAGTTTGATCTTTAATAAGTCTGAAAATAGAAAGTATGAAAACTCATACTTATAGAAACACTCATGAATAGGCACTGGATCTGTAACCAACCTACAATAGTCATTAAACATTATCCAAATTGACATGAAGAGAAAATACGATATTTTTATTAGTTATCGCAGAGAAGGAGGATATGATACGGCTAAGCACCTTTATGATCTCTTAGTACGAGATGGATATAGGGTGAGTTTTGATATTGATACATTAAGAAGTGGTGATTTTGACACTCAACTACTTATAAGAATAGAGCAATGTACCGATTTCATATTAATAGTTGACAAACATACTTTTGACAGAACTCTTAACCCATCATTTGATCCAAAGAAAGACTGGGTAAGATGTGAATTAGCATATGCACTGAAAAACAACAAAAATGTTATTCCAGTGTTTTTGTCTGGAATCAATAGTTTTCCTGACGGGTTGCCTGAAGATATTGCTGGTGTTTCCATGAAAAATGGGCCAGAATATAATTGCTATCACTTTAATGCCTTTTACCAAACCTTAAAAAAAAGGTTTTTGCGTTCTAATAATAGGAACTTATTTAAATATGCATTAGGTTTAATTATCCTTCTTGTGATTGGAATGATACTTCTCTTCGGTAATAGGGAAAACAACAATAGAAATTCCGATTCTATAGAGACTTCAATCGACGAAGTTTCAAAAATTGATTCTACGAAATATTATTGGGGAACCTTTAACGAAAAAAGCCTGTTCGTAAAGGGATTAAAAAGAGGTTCATATTTTGATTATTCTTGTGAATCTGGGCACCTATACACATACAAGTGTGGAGTATGTTTTGATATAAGTGTAGGATACATAAGTCAAATTAACGAAGACATTATCTTTTATGCGACTGACGAAGATGATATTACTGTTCCATTAGACACTTATTTTGGAGATATAGGGTATGACCCTACTACATATTATGATGGGTACTATGATATTTATCGAGACAATCAGTATTTGGTAGGGCAATACGATATAGACGATGACAAAAAAGATGAATTAATCATTGCTGTCAGAACAGCTGGTGATGATCTAAGTAAAGAGGGATGTGGTATTGGAATAAATATATTTAAACTTGAAAACAGGAAATGGAAAAGGATAGCATCTTTAAACAAAATCACGAATATCCTCCCTGCCAATGCAAAATTTATCAAGAACAGTATCTACATTCATTGGTTAAGGCTTGATGAGAAATACTCATTTACAGAAGATTCACTTTATTATGATTCCGATTTTTATGGGCGTGCATTTACTGAATCAGATTTTGAAGAGTAGTGGATTTTAACTAGTTTCTTTCTGTCATATATCCCATAACACAATGATTAGATAATTTAAAAGATGACTAATCTTTTCTTCAATAGTTCGTTAATTTTTCCAGTGCCTAAGCGGCCCTGGAAAAATTAACGAACTATTGCAAGATAAAACCGTAAAACAAAAGCCAAAGCAATAAATTATGCAACAAGAAGAAATCAGGCAAATCATTATCAGTGATATGGTAAAGAAGAGAAACTCTATTATCCCCATCATTGGCGAGGATACAATTGTCTATATAGAGTATGAGAGCCTCAAAGAGATTCCGTTTCAAGAATTCATTCTCAATGAGTTCCTAAAGAAGTATCCTGATGTAGTCGTTGATGATTCTATTCTCACGTCCATGAAAGATGGAGGATACTATGGCCTTTCGTTGTTGTCACAATATTATAATGAGCAAGGTCGTTTCCTTGATGATTTTATAGATTTTGTCAATAGTAACACTTCGCGCATCAAACTAAAGGATGAGGTACTCGACTTCCTTGTAACCTTTAATTTTCCCATCATAGTTACAACCATATGCTTCGACATCATTGAGAAGCAGTTAATGGGACATATAGAGAGTTATAAATCTATATGGTATCGACTGAATAAGGAAAATAGCACATTGCATTCAAGGTGTATCTATCACATCTTCGGACAGGCAAAGGACGGTTCTAAATGGGTGTCGGATGAGGATTTGCTCCTGACGTTTCTGCTGTCACATAATCATCAAGAGTATGGAGCAACTGGGTTGACAGATTTCATTAAAGAAAATGAAAAGAAACTCTTCGTGCTAGGTTGCAATCTTCCCAATTGGATTTTCCGATTTCTATGGCAACCGACACAGATAGGCCGTAACAACAATCTAAAGACTACACAGGGATATTGGATTAACAAGGAAAAACCCGAAAATAGTTTCGAAAACTTCTTAAAAAAGAAGAATTATACTACTGACGAACAGGTGAAAGAAGTTCTCGTGAATGCTACCAAACTATTACAGGAAGAATTGAAGCGCGAAAGAGAAGAACGTAGTTCAATGATTGATACAAATGGACATTTCGATGTTTTCATTTCATACGCAAGCGAAGATCGACAAATTGCATCGGCCATATTCAATGCATTGAAGAATCAGAATATTAAGGCGTGGTTTGATGACAGAGGGAAAGGCGAGATTACTCCCGGTTCCCCTTATTGGGAAAAAATAAAGAATGGCATACAACTCTCCTCACACTTTTTACCGATAATCACTGGCAATTGGATGCATAAACTGACAAACACTTCTAGCCTAAAGGACGAAACTTATTTGGTGCGCGACTGGTTGGCTGAATGTAAGAAGACTAACAGCCCAATACAATTGAAGTCAAACTATTCAATCCCCGTAATCGTCAAAGGATCTTTCTACAATGGAGTAGCCATCACTGAAGGATATATAGAGCAGGTGGCAGGATTTGGTGTGTTACCCCATACACTTTTCGATGGCATAAATATGATTAAGTTTGATGAAAAAGATTTCAGCGTTTTTGAAAAAATAGAGTGGTAAGGCTATGGCAAACAACAACACATTCTTAGGATTACAATCATATACTGAAGAAGATGCCTATCGTTTCAAAGGCCGAACAGAGGAGTCGCAAGAACTTTTCCGAATAATCATGCGGAATGACTATACGGTATGCTATGCCGAATCTGGAGAAGGAAAAACATCACTGCTCAACGCTGGTGTTTCTCCATTACTTAGGGAGAATATGCTCTTTCCCATTGCGATAACATTCACAATCGATGACTATAAGCAAACACCAGAGAATTTCGACACTATCATACACCGCTGCATTAAAGATAGCATTGTTGCTTATAATGAAAAGAACAAAAACGTAATCGTTGAATATAAACTTTGTTCGACGGATTTCCAAGACTCAGACAAACGGACAAGACTGCAACAAGAACTAGAGGGATTCTCATGGTGGGAGTTGAGGAACTTCAAGCCAAAGGCCATGGGGTTGACCTTTACGCCGGTGTTTATATTCGACCAATTTGAGGAAATCTTCACTCAGCCTGAATCTGTTGTCTGGACTAAGAAATTCTTTGATTGGTTGGAGGATGTGTCATCTGACAATTGTCCTGACATTATTGTCAATAAAGTCAGAGAAATTATTGGTATTAAGGCCACGTTCCCTACCATCAAAGAAAAGAAAGACTTCAAAGCCATATTTTCGCTTCGAAAAGAATTTATAGGAGAGTTGGACTATTGGAGTATGCAGAAAAACTTTATCCCGGATCTAAAAAATAATCGTTATTGTCTGAAGGCTCTTACGTATGAAGGAGCACAAAGAGTGATGGCGCAGCAGGAAAGTTTCGATGAGGCCACAGTTAAGCAGTTGCTAAACTATTTTTTAAAGCAATACTCACGAGAGCCCGAAAAGACGATTTGCGAAGGGCTTCCTGCTATCCCCGCATTACTGCTTTCTATAGTTTGTGATTCATGGGAGAAGGATGCCAACTGCTTTTCCAACATGGACACAAATGGCATTGGCCAGTCGCTTAATAATATTCTTGAAAAATTCTACTGTGACGCTCTTTCTGACATCGTTAACGAATTGTCTCAAAAAGAAAGCAACAATCACGTTGAGTCAATTAGTAGCGATATTGAAACTGCTCTCTTCGCATTGGTCGATAGTAAGGGTAAGCGTATAAGGAGAAAATCCTCAGAACTGTCCCGCCTTGATTTCGATGAGAAATATAAAGATATTTTAATCTCAAAACGCATAATAAAAGCTTCAAAAGTTGACGGAGAGTACTATGTGGAAATCGTACACGATGCTTTGTGTCCTATAATAGCCAAACGGAAAGAAGAAAAGTTCCTCAATATAGAAAGACAGCAGTTAGATGAAAAAGAAAAACTCTTAGAGATCAACAGGAAAAGAAATAGAATCTACTTAAATGTGTTATGTTTACTTCTAAGTATCATATTTATTGTTTTGACAATTTTAACGTCATGGTCTTCTTCAACAGGCATAAAGGGATACTTGACATCAATAGATCACCATGGAATATGGACATATGAAGATGTCCATAACTATGATTGGTTGCCACTTACAGATAGTCTGTCAATTGACGTTCCTGGCAAGATGACCATAAGTAATAATTTGGCAATAAAGAAAGTCCGTTTTAACACTGACAGTGTTGATCTAACTGTATATAAAGGCGAGAATCTACAAAATATTATTTTGGGGGATGATGTTGTTAAGGCAAGGATAGACATAGATGCTTTTTGTAAGTCCCTGCTCCACATTTACATAGGAAAGAAGGTAAGCCAACTTACTATACAAATTGATGGATACCAAACTGATTCATTAGTTTTTGATATTTCGCCCGAAAACATTTACTATAAATGGGATTATTGTTTTGCTAGAGTGAGTGATTATTGGAGAGATAATATAGTCATAGGCTTTCTATGGGACAAAAGAGATGGTAGTATTGTTCATATGTCATTACCTAAATATTTCAATATGGACGGTATGGTATTCCCTAATGACTTTATGCAAGCAAACAATCATTCTCAGATTACGTACAACTCAATATCGTTTAGCAATGTATCAATAGATGTTTCTAATTTTTACGCTTATGGTGGGAGCAAATTAGAATCATATACATTAAAACAAAAAGGTATAGGATTTGGAGCCTTTGCCAGATGCAAGAATCTTAAATCTATAATTGGTTATCCAGAAACAATTGAAATGGCCGCTTTTGCCGGATGCGAAAAATTAGAGAGTATTAGTCTTGACAGTGTCGCAATAATATATGATTATGCATTCTATAATTGCCATTCTTTGAAAGAAGTCAACCTGTCTCGTAATTATGATACAGAAGATCCTGATACAGTACTCTTAGGTAGAGGTGTTTTCAATAACTGCTGGAGCCTAAAAAGCGTGCGATTCCCTAAAGTTCTCTTGTTGACTTCAATGACAGATCATCTTCGCACATTTGAGAATTGCCTTCAACTAGAGGAAGTGTATTTGCCAGACACAATTAAAGTCTATGATAGCATGCATAACATCTACAGTGAAGACAACATAGAAGCCATCTCAACGCTGTTTTCAAATTGTCCTAAAATATCTAAGGTTCATTGTTCTCCTCACTCTCTATTTAGAAAGGATACTACTTCTAAAATAATATACTATAAAGACATCCCTGTTATATTCAATATGGCAGAAGATTTCAAATGGGCAAATAAGGATTCATTATTTTATCAAAGAGATGGTATTTTGTATTCAAGTATTGATGACCATATTATTCATATACCATCTATTAGTAGTTTAAAAGATTATCCTAATTGGAACAGAATTATGAGATCAAACTATTATAACAATGGTGACACCCTTATTTATATGTTTCCTGATACAATCAAAACAACAATATATTTGCCGTATATTGGCAAATATAAAGGACGCATAAGTTTCTCATTTCCTTTATCGACAAATAATATAAAAGAAATTCACTCACCTTTTGCTGAACCACGAATGTGGGCTTTTGACGAAGACCTAAATATTATTTATAATCGGGATAAAATTGTTCTATATGTGCCATGGGGGACAAAGCAAGTGTATGAAAAAGATTACAGATTTAGAGATTTTAAAGAGATTCGGGAAGATTCTTTTGGGTGGCGTATGTACATGACAATACACTATGTTTTTAATAGTATATTATCAAAACCTTGGAAGTTTATAGTTCTTGCTATAATGACACTCCCTGTTTTCTCAATGACAAGAAATCGCATAAAAAAAGAAAAAGAAAAGTACAACATTGCAGTGAAGTATACTGGTGCAATATTTACAAGTTTTTGCATGACTGCCGCTTATTATTGCGCTTTCTTATTTATATTTATATATATTGATTATCACTTAATATTTTAATCCCATGAGAAATAAACCGTATAGTTAGTTGTAAGCATACGAAAAAGTATATCTTTTAGTATTACCAACTAATCTTTACCTTTATTGGCAAAAAGACATGATTTTCATAGTACTCATAACCGCCCTGCTACCCATTGCAATACTATTGGTAGCCATCTACCTCAAGGACAAGGCATCGCCGGAGCCGGCTGGACAGTTGGTCAAGGCTTTTGTGTTCGGGGTTATTTCCGCCGGACTGGCGATTGTATTTTCATCCTTGCTTGAGATGGCGGGATTATATTCACAATGGGATCCTTACAATGCCAATGGAATACGGATGGCGTTTTTCGGGGCGGCGATTCCTGAGGAGACAGCCAAGCTGTTTATGCTTTGGTTGCTGTTGCGTAGGAATAAGTTCTTTGACGAGAATATGGACGGGATCGTCTATGCGGCTTTTGTCTCGCTGGGATTCGCGGCGATCGAGAATGTCTTATATCTATTCAGTGACTCAGAGTCATTCATGTCCGTTGGGATTATGCGGGCGTGCACGGCTATTCCGGGACACTTTTGCTTTGGAATCCTGATGGGATATTACTATTCGCTCGCGACATTCGGGAACAACAAGGCGACTCTGAGGAACAAGATATTCGCCTGGTTGGTTCCAGTTATGGGGCACGGATTTTTTGACGCAATTCTGTTCATAACGAATGTTCCTCCTGCTGTCAGTGTTATACTTTCGATAATATTCTTTGTGTTCCTCTGCTGGATGGGGATGACGGCTAAGAGGAAAGTACAGTTAATGTTAAGAAAAGATGGAATAAGAAAATGAAAAGAAAAACGTACCCGATATTCATATCTTACCGCCACAGCGACACGGCGGACAAGGCTGAGCACTTGCTGTCGCTATTGGAAGCGGCAGGGTATAAAAATCGAGTGAGTTTCGACAGAGAGAATCTGGACGGGAGGTTTGATCTGGAGATACTCAGACGATTGGACACATGTACTGATTTCATTATCATACTTGGTACTGAAACTCTTGCGCATATTAATGACGAAGAGATTGAGTTCTATAGAGAACTAGCGACCTGCGAGATTGAGTTATTTCCGAAACACGAAGAAGAGTTTTTAGCGAAAAAAAGATTGAGACGCAAGGCTTCGGGTAAAGAACTCCAAGATGCCGATAAACATATTGACTTTGTACGTCTGGAAATCGCCAGAGCGATTGCCAAAGGGAAGAACATCATTCCTGTTGTGCCAGTCAATACTGATGAATATAATTTTGATGAACATTCCCTACCTGAAGACATCCATCTGCTCAACAAATATCAGGCTGTAAAGTATCAGGATAGCAAGGACTTCTTATTCAAGGATATTCTTGATAAAATACTCAAAAGACTAAAGACACCCCTTCCTCATCCTTTGATCAAGGTCTGCATCATAGCATTGTCTGTCATTTTGTTCCTATTGGGAGCCATAAGCCTTATCAAATGGAATTCAGAGGACGCTCTATTCCATCAACTTAAGACGCAGTCCGACTTTGAGAGATTCAAGGAGGGTTCGTGGTTCTTTGGCAATCAATGTGCCGATAGTATCAAACTATTCAATCATCTCAAAGGGGATGGGCTGGCCTCCATCAATGACTCAGAGCACACAAATGGTAACGATTCAATATTCGTAGCTTGGAATCCTGATTGCACTCTTAACCAAATTCGAGTGTTGCGACAATTAATCAATTACATGATGTTCGTGCCAAAGGGGTCTTTCACTATGGGGACAAACCGAATGGAAGGGTATAAGAACATACCTCACGATGTAACAATTAATTCCGATTTCTATATTGGGAAGTTTGAGGTATCAGAGCGAGAATGGAACGTTGTCATGAACAACTCATCCACAGGCAGCGAAGATTTGCCCAAGGCAGAAATATCATGGGATGATTGCATAGAATTCATCAATACGCTCAAAGTCATGACCGGTCTTAAGTTCTCCATGCCGACAGAAGAACAGTGGGAATATGCCGCAAGTTTTCCTCTTGACAGGGTATCGCTTTACGCAGGCGGAAACGATCCCGATGAAGTCGCGGTTTATAACACTAACGCGCCTCAGAAAAAAGGCTCCAAAAAGCCTAATGAACGTGAAATTTACAATTTGTCCGGGAATGTGGCCGAGTGGTGCTACAGCGATGATCCTGGAAAGAAACCGATTCGTGGCGGTTCATATCTTTCAACGGCAGACGAAGTGACAATAACTTTCTCCGACAAGGCAATAGGAGCAAGCAAGGCAATAGGAATGCGGCTTATGTTAATCAAATAATACAACCACAATGAGACGATTTATTTTAATATCACTTGCGTGTGGCATCTGTGCCTCTGCATTAGGACAAAGCAACGAATTCAACCGTGTATTCGAAGCTTGCCTTAAAGCACAATCGTCCATGAATAATGGTGAAGGCAGCAAAAATTCCATTCGGGAAGCATCGCATCTGCTGAGCTCGGTAATATGGAAGCCATTGATACTTGAACCAGTAAATCAAAATAATGCATCAAAAGAAGTTACGATAAAAGGGCACATGGTATTCACTACTGAATTCTTCAATGCCGTTGCGAATGATTCCCGTAAAGTCTATAAGATGGCCGAAAAATATGCCAAGGAGCATGAGAAAGTTGAGATGCGCGGTGATGACAACATTCAACTTTGCACTAAATGCATAGATGCGGGACAATCTGTAACTTATCGCATGAGGTACTATAAGCCGAAGATCAGAGTGGCAGCCGTGGCTGAAGTAAACGGACTCATCAACATTCAGGTTTGGGCCCAAGATGAAGTTGGGAAAGTATATGCGAATAAATCAACTTCTGACGAATACAAAGGAATGCCATATCGCAAATTGGAGATATTCAGTCTGCCTAATAATTGTAATGATGTGGTGTATATTACTGTTGAGAATAAATATGACAAGCCCCGCAGTGTGGCTATTATAGTTGATCCAGATATTGATAACAAATGAAACGAATCACATTATTGGTATGCGGTCTGCTTTTAGCCGCATCAGCCATAGCGCAGACTGAAACTGCCACAAAATTGTATAACCAAGCAATAACCGACCGTGCTAAGATAAGTCAATTTCTGGCGCAGGATTTTTCGGCTATAGACTCAACTTCGATGCACGATCTTGCCGTATTGTTTTATCGAGACAAGGATTATAGCTCCGCAGGAACATGTTGGGAAATTGCCTTACAGAAAGTAAAAAAATTCGGGAAAGCGTATGAGCAGATACTGAACGCTCTGTCATCCGCTTATGCTCAAGTGAATGATTCCGGGAAAATAGCGTGGTTAATGGAATTGATGGAAGAATACAACCAGCAGGATCTGCTCAAGCCATGTAATGACTACAAATGCAAACTTGAACGTGCTCAATATTATATTCTCCATGATGACGAGCTTAATGCGAAATTGCATATTAAAGAAAGTCTAGAGCTATGCCAGACAGAATCACAGCGCATTGAAGTGGAAGAGACTTATGCGAGAATGCTCTTTGATGTGCGTGACTTCTTAAGTTGTGCGCAATACTACCTTTCAGCCGCCAATCGTTGGAAGGGACTGGGAAGCGACACTGTTAAAATGGGAATCGACCTCTACTGGGCCGCACAGAACTTCATACTTGCCTCCAAGTTCGAGGAAGCGGAAAAATGTTCAAGGGATGCCATAGAATGCTTCAAGAGGCAGAAAGATGACTACGAAAAGAAGTTCTACCTCATGAGCATTCTAAGTCTGGGTGACGCTTTCTTTTGCCAACAGGATTACGAAAATGCACTTGCTACATATCAAATTGAAATGGAAGGTTATGCATCCTGGATGCCAGACAGCGAGAAACATGCAGATGCTTTGGAGGACATGGCTAAGGCAGAGGTTCGGTTGGAGAAATTCGAGGATGCCAAGAAGCATTATCAAGCGGCTTTGGACATTTACAAGGCTCTGAATATCGACAGCAAATACTCCAACACCTATTCATTACTGATGCTGTGTCTGCGCAAAGCGAACGAAGGAGATGTCGCCGACAAGATGGAGCAAGGGGCCCAGAACCGCCGAAAGGCTGTATATCAAAGATTGTTGGACAGCGAATTGTCATCACTTGAGATAACACGAAAATATCTTGGTTCAATGATCTATACAAATTCTTTGAACACTATCGCAGGATGCTATTTCGGCCTAGATGAATATGCCAATGCAGCGGAATTCTACGCCAAATATTCAGAGAGCCTACGTATCATGCTTCGAGAACGTTTCGCTCTAATGAGGGAGAAAGATCGGATGCGAGTATGGGAGGAACAGTATAAGAACATTAGTGAATTTTGTTTCAACATCGCCACCTTGCCTGATTCCGCCGCATATCAAATGCAACGATTCACACCAACGTTTTATGACTTGGAACTCTTGTCCAAAGGCATTATGCTTAATTCAAGCATAGAGTTTGAGAACGTACTCAACAGCATGAACAATCAACGGCTTAAAGATATCTACAAAATAATCAAGGAAAAACAAGAAGAAATAGAGCGTCTCCAAAATTCAGTGTCGGAGGAAAACGCACGTAAGGTTCTAAGCATAAAACAACAGATCATTCCGCTGGAACAAGAACTGATGCGAGGTTGTTTTGAAGTCAAGGATTATACCGAATATTTGTCTTACACATGGAAGGACGTGCAACATCTGCTTAAAAACGACGATGTAGCCATTGAGTTCACAATAGTACAATTATCTCCTTTAGATAAGGATACCTATCTTCTGGCACTGATCCTAACATCAACAGGTAAGCCTGTGATGGAAGTTGTAAGCAAACGAGACATAATCCTGAATCTTGAACAAAGATTAGACCTCTATGACAACCCCGCATACTTCGGAATGTTCTGGGGCGGATCATTGAAAAAGCATCTTGAAGGCAAAAAACGCATTTTCTTTGCGCCGAACAACATGCTCAGTAATGTTGCGATAGAGTATCTGAAAGATGGCGAAAAACCATTTTTTGAGACACATGAAGTGTTCCGCCTGTCTTCCACAAAGGAATTATGCCGTCAGCATCAAACATTCAAAAGCGGCACAATCTGTTTATTCGGAGATGTGAATTATGATGCGGTCACTGTTGCAAACAAGCGCGATGAGTTTGGAAAGCTAGAGTTTTCCCGCACCGAGATTGACGGCATCGCCTCATGTATGAAAAAATACTTCAAGGTCAAGATGTACGATGGTAAAAAGGCAACCGAGCAGAATTTCCGCAATCTATCCGAATCCTGTCCTACCATATTACACATCGCATCACACGGCAAGTACGCCGGTAATCAAGGCCTTTCCACCGATGAAGCGATGAATTACAGTTTCCTTGCCTTGTCAGGAATAAATCTTTTCGACCAACCGCAAAACAATGATGGAAAAATCACTGCCGCGGATGTAGCCGGCATGAACCTAAGACAATGTGACATGGCGGTGCTCTCCGCATGTCAAACCGCATTAGGCGGTCAAGGAGCAGATGGTATCTTTGGTCTGCAAAGAGGATTCAAGAATGCCGGAGTTCATACTTTGCTGATGTCCATCAAGCCAGTCCACGATGAATCAACAGCCAAATTAATGGTCTCATTCTACCAAGGACTCGCAAATGGATTGTCCAAGCGGGAAGCCCTTATACACGCCCAAAAGCAGTTAAGGGAACAGAATTTTACACAAGGAGAGCATTGGGCTTCGTTCATTCTTTTGGACGCATATGAGCCATAACCTCTATTCAACCAAATTGTGTTTAACATCCAAACTGATTAGAAACTGCGCAATATGAGTAACAATACAGAACTGAATTATCCTATAAGAAAGAACTCTGATTACGCCCAAAAAGAAGACAAGACATATCTTGCCTTTATTAGTTATAGCCATGAAGATAAGGAGCATGCGGTATGGCTACAGCAAAAATTAGAATCATTTAGACTTCCATTATATCTACAAGAGCAAAGGCCGGATCTTCCTGACTATCCAAGACCAATATTCAGAGACGAAACAGATCTTGAATTGGGGCCACTCTCTGAGAACATACATCGAGCTTTAGACCTGTCTCATTATCTGATCGTAATATGTTCTCCTAGAGTCATCAAATCTATATATGTTCAGGATGAAATTCGATATTTTAAGAGACATTACGGTCATAAACGAATAATACCATTCATCATTGATGGAAGTCCTTTTTCAGACAATCCAGATACAGAATGTTTTCCTAAAGAAATCAAGGATTTGCCAGAAAATCTTGCGGCAAACATCAATGAACTTGGGATGGACTATGCAGTCGTCAAAATCATTGCCCGTATGCTGAATCTCAAGATAGATGAACTATGGCAACGATATAGAATAGCAGAAGATCAAGAGAAGAAGCGCCAAAAAGAAGAACAAGACAAACTATTGAGAATCCAGAGTTATTACCTTGCAGAAAAATCAGTAATGATTCATCAGACAAAGAAATATGACCTGGCTCGAAGATTGGCTTTGCTAGCATTACCTCATAACCCAGAGTTAAACGAAAGGCCATATGTAGCCGAGGCCGACAATGCTTTTAGGTTATCATACGCTAGTTTCAGATATATTTTTTATGGGAATAACGGGTGTGTTAGTCCAAATGGAGAATGGGTCGCAGTTGTAACTGGTACGTCACCGGATAATATTATTCTATATCATGCGAATACTGGAAATGCAGTACATCACTTCCCTATATACGGTTGTGTTCTTTCTGTTTCTTTTAGTTGCGACAGCAAAACAATTGCATGTGGAACCAGAGATGGGACTATATATATGTGGGATATTGCCTCTGAGACATGTGAGGGCAAACTAGAAATTGGGTTTGCCGTTGTAGCAATCGCATTCAGCCCCGACATGAAGCATTTGATGGCCTCGTTACATAAGTACAACTACCAGAGAAAAAAATCACCTCATTAGACAATATAAACAACTCCATCATAACTGTCTCACTCTATCCATTAAAATTTGAGTTAGAGTGGCAACTCGGAGAATTCGAAGTAGCGCAAAAGTTAGAATTCTCTAATACAGGTCAATATTTAGTTTCATTTATAGATAATAATGCATATATCCAAAATACATGTACTGGAGAAATCATAGAAAGTGAGCATAATGTTAAACACATTTCTTTCAGTAAGGATGATCGGTATCACGTGTATGGTTTCGGTCATTGTATGCCATTCGTTGATTCTTTAGACAACAAACATACCAGAGTTTACAAATATAGAAACGTTAGTTTCGCATCTTTTTGCGGGTCAACGAATCTAATAATGAGCATATGCAACGATTATGTGGTACGAATCTGGAGATGCCTTGAAGATGACTTTGAACTTATTTCAATCCTAAAAGGCCATTTGGATACAATAAAATGGTTAACTGCCAATAACAAAGGAGATCTTGTGGCAACATGTTCCCAAGACAATACCGTCAGAGTTTGGTCTGTAAAAGACAAGAGATGCATATCCATGGTTCATTGTGAGGATCCCGAAAAAATTCATTTTTTAACTAATGAACAACTTATCGCTATCACCTCAAAGAATAGTATACGCCTATGGGAATATATGGAAGATCGCTCAAACATCAAATTAGACGGTCATCACGAAGGTGTTGTCTCCACGTTCTGCTCTAATGACAATACAATATTGCTGTCTGGTTCTTCGAACGCTGAACTGTTTCTTTGGGATCTAAAGAATAGAAGCCGAAAACGAGTAGAGATATCTATTTTAAACGGGAAGCATAGCCGACTTATATCAACTGCCATGAGTGATAATCAAGAATATATAGCATTGTTATGTGATGACATCTATGCCGTTTGGAATATAAAGGATAAAGTATGTATAGGTCACCATAAGTTTACGGAAAGGATTGCGCACGGTGGAATATTCACGTGTGAAAACGGAAGTGATTTTATCGTGACAACAGAAAAACAAATCGTACTCTCTGACTTATATGGCAATATTCACGTAATCCTGTCAACTGAACTATTATTCAAGCAAATAGATTATGAATGGAAAGCATTTTCATCATCTACCGTGATTGTTCCAAGATTCTCCCTACTAGTTTGCGGAATGGAACTCTCTCAGGGAACTGATAGTTATCCTATTTGTATCTTTGACCGAACAGGTAAGATTTACCGTATTTTAGATGGCCATAACGAAAGCGTGAAGTTCATTGGATTTGACCGAGAAAAGCCTATTATGATCACCGCAACCGAGAATGGAGAAATAAAATGGTGGAATACAGACAATTGGATTTGCGAAAAAACTCTATTCCTTGATAATAGGATGCTTTCTATTTCCATCAATAACGGGAAGCCGCGTTTTGTATATGAGATTGACGGGAGCATTGTTCTTGATGATTGTGTTACACGACATATTCTATGTGATTCAATAAATGCAAACACTGTCTCATTTAGTCCAGATGGCACATTGGTATTTATCGGGTGTGGCCTTCCATATTCATTGCATGACGAAGAAGGTGCCCCAGTTGATAACCGTATGGATAATTATGTCCAAGTATTCCACGATAAATCACTTTTCGATATGATACAATATACTAAGGAGCAGTGTAAGAATTTGAGCTTCACAAAAGATGAGTGCCGAATCTATCATATATAGTTTTAGGCTGTTACTAATATGGGATGAAAGTAACAATGCCATAAGGTTTTCTATTAATTGTTCGTTTTTACTTATAAGCAATTATGAGAAGCTACACATAATTGCTTCCGTGACGCAAAGCAATATACTGGCCTGTGCAATTGCCAGTCAAGGAATAGCGGCACCTTGGATTTCGCCTTTAACATGTCGCTATCCACAATCAACATTGCGAGACAGTTCGGGACTCAATACAGCACCTCTCTTTCGGTCGGTGATGTCAAAGTGCTGCTGCACAATGCTGCAATGGTCGAACGATTATTTTCCATGTTTGGAAACAGCCCAAACTTGAAGATAAATAACACTGATTTCAAAGAGCTATTATTCTACGGCGTTCGCGCCGCAGCGTAAAACTTATAAAATTAACGAACTATTGATCATATGAATACCGAAAATTCAAAATGGGTTTTCTTGTCTCATTCAAACAAGGATATTATTAATGTTAGAGTTGTTAGAAATAAACTCGAACATAATGGATTTTATCCAATAATGTTTTATTTGAAATGTCTAGAGCAAGATCCTGACGATTATGTTCTCGAATTATTGAAACGCGAGATTGATGCCAGACCTCGTTTTGTACTATGCCAAAGCGAGAATACCCTCGACTCATATTGGGTTAAACAGGAGGTTGATTACATCAAAACGCTGAATAGACCTTATGAAATTGTTGATCTAAACAATCTTGATAGCATTATTAAAGGTGTGAATCGTTTAAAAAGGAGAGCACATGTCCTTTTAAGTAGTTCTAGAACAGAATATGAACTCATTAATTTACTATATAAGAATGGTTTTTCCGAATCAGAGATTAACGAGAATATACCCATATATAATCAGTTTGGAGGCATCGCTTATGCCCAATATTTAAATATGGTATTATCAAAAGTAGAGAATTCCTTAAAAACGGGTTATTGTATTTTGTTGATATATTCCTTTGAAGATTTTAATAAAATAGAATATCAAGCCATGGAAAATTATATCAGTCATGACGAAAAAGCCATGGATTATTTCATACCAGTAATCATGAATGACACTGTAGCAACTCCATCTATAATCCTACATGCTCACAATTTATTGGACATTAGAAGAGTGCAATTAGAGAAACGATCAGAGATAATTATTAATCATCTAAAGTATATTGATACCTTAAATAATATCAATCATTAGTATCCGGAGAAAAATCCACCTATAGAATAAAAAAGGCAGTTATATAATAGTTGGCTACGATTGCGAATAACTTACTTTCAGACACGGCATTACTACCAGAATACTCATTTTGTCATATACTAAGAAGTTGTTTTGAAATAAATCGAAATTTTGTTATGTATTTTACAAATAATTAATTATCACGGTCTCCCCCGTCAGCCTGATTCCGAGTTCGGTGTACAAGCTGCTGGGCGTTCTGGACGAGGGTGCGGCTGTCGCCTACGTTTACAAGAAAGTGAAGGACAACATCACGCCCGAAATCCACCGAAAGGTCGAGGATGTCCTGACAGCATGGTTCGGGCTTGACTGCGAGAGAGTTCTGTGATGGGGATTCACCCGCCCAAGGGGTGCTGGTACTCCTTGTAGGAGAACCAGAAGCTGGTTAATCTTGTGATGAAATCGGTGGATAGGTGATAGATTCCGGATGGAATGTCTCTCAATATACAAAAATGGAAGACATCATAAAAACCCTGACTCATGAGCACAATGGACAGAATCAAGAAGTTAATTAATAATGAGAACGATGAAGACGCCAGGAACGGAGATTCGCGACATCGCCGTGGATAGGAATGTACTGAGGGGCTATCTTCAGAGAATGACGGAGGAAAGCCAGAAGCAGTTTAAACCGTACTCCGAGGCCCGTCATTGCTATGTAGCCATCAAGGCGAAATTCGAGTATGTCTTTGACTCCAACAAGAGAGAATGTAAACTGAGTGTTTACAAGCGGACTGGCGACATACATGTTGTGGAGGTTGAGATAATCGAGAATCTTATTGATGTTGTCAGGAAAGCCGTATTGCTTGAAGACAAAGACATCAATAAGGTGGAAAAGGTACTAAATAGCAAGGACATGGTGGATAAGCTTTACGACTGGATCTACCATGTGGAAGAAGGAAACTACGACAAAGATGTCATATTCAACGGCGATGAGCCGCTTTGGAAGAAGTACAACAGGATATGGACCTTGCATCTGCCGGAATCGTTGCGTATTCCTTCCGGGAAATGGGAAAGCCCTTTCGCCTCTTACCAGCAGAGACCTTTTGTCTGGGCGGCTCCGACAAAATATTTCAAGGTAAAGATCTCCCAAGTTGACAATCAGTCTGAATTTCTGACAATTCAGGACGGGGTGCTATATTCAAAGGACATGACGAGACTGATCTTTTGTCTGGAGGACAAGGAATATTTTACCGTTCCGGACTCCGTCACTTGCATCGACCCTTTCGCTTTCTGCCTTCAGAAAAGGCTCAGGAATATAACGTTGCACGGCGGAATCAATATTATCGGAGCGGCGGCGTTCATGGGATGCGAGTCTTTGGAGACATTCACTGTGCCGCAGTCTGTTACGGAAATATTCAATGACACTTTCGACGGATGCAAATCTATGAAAAGCATCCAGTTGCACAATGGAATCTCCAGCATTGGAAGTCATGCGTTCAGGCATTGCGAAGCATTGGAGAGTGTCAGTCTTCCAGCCGGATTGACCCATCTTGACAGCTTTGAATGCTGCTATTCTTTGAGGGAGATAGACATTCCCGGGACGGTCGAGACCATAGACGGATTCATGTTCTGCAGGAATCTTAGGAAAGTCACATTGCATGAGAGAGTCAGGAATATTCATGACTATGCGTTCCGTTTCTGCGACAACCTTGAAGAGATCAACTTCCCGGAAGGATTGGAGGGAATAGGCGCGCGGGCTTTCTATCCATCCAGCATCAGGAACGCAGATTTTCCGAGGTCACTGAAGAAAATCGGCGCGGAAGCGTTCTACTATAACGAGGAATTGAGCCACCTCAAGTTCAGGTCGGCTGTCGAAGTCGAGGAATGCGCGTTCGCCTGTTGCAAGGCAACCGACATCGAAAAGCCCAAAGAGATGACTTTTGGTCCGAAGGTCTTCGTGCAGGACACATCGTTTGACAAGTTCTGCTTCTGGGATTGACCGGTAACACCGTGGGCATATTCAAAAAAACATAACAGAAGAATTTCATATAATTTAAAATAAACACCACAATGAGAAAGACTTACACTCTATTATTCGTTGTCCTGATGATGTTTGCGTCTTGCGATAAATACGATGACAGTTCTATCAGGAATGACATCCAGAAGTTAGATGAAAGAGTTTCTGCTCTTGAAAAATGGCAGGGCGAGGTGAACCGGAACATCGCATCGCTTCAGACCATTGTCGAGGCTTTGAATGGCAGAGACTACGTTACCGATGTCTCAGAAATCAAAGATGACGAAGGCTACACTGTAGGATACAATGTTCATTTTAACAAAGGCGGTTCAAAGACCATAACATTCAATTCTAAAGAGCCATCCATTCACATCCCTGTCATCGGAGTGAAAACCGGACCGGACGGTATTTACTATTGGACGCTGGATGGAGAATGGATGCTGGATGATACCGGTGAAAAAATCAAGGCTTCGGCATCTGACGGAACCACGCCTAAATTGAAAATTGAAAACGATTATTGGCTTGTTTCTTATGATAACGGAAAAACGTGGGAAAAGCTTGGCGCAACGGCATCCGATGGCAAGGATGGCAAAGATGGTATTGACGGCAAGGACGGTGCTGACGGCAAGGATGGCGCTGACGGCAAAGATGGCGCTGACGGCAAAGATGGTGCTGACGGCAAGGATGGTGCTGACGGCAAGGATGGTGCTGACGGCAAGGATGGTGCTGACGGCAAAGATGGCGCTGACGGCATCACTCCAAAGTTCAAGATTGATGATGGGTTCTGGTTTGTATCCTACGACAATGGAAAGACTTGGGAGAAATTAGGAGCCGCCGAGCACAAAGGAGCTGACGGGAAAACTCCTGTGCTAAAGGTCGAGAATGGCTTTTGGTTTGCCTCCTACGATGATGGAAAGACATGGGAGAAAATCGGTCCGGCGACTTCTCCAGACTCTGGTTCAGGAACTTGCATATTCAAAAAAGTGACCGTGTCAGACTCCTACGTCACTTTCGTCCTTGCGGATGGTACAACCTTCGCCCTTCCTGTCGGAGAAGAACTGTCCATCTCATTCACAAGGTTGGATGAAGGGGCTCTGTCTCCTGGCTCAATATCAAAAATCAGGTATGAAGTCACGAGCCCGTCTAATAGAATTGATATTGAAGCTATTAGTTCATCAGACCTAACTACGGAAATCGATGCGGATGACTCTTCAAACAAAACAGGTATCATAAAAGTCTACACGGGTGAGACAGTAGGCAGCCAGCCTAAAGTGGTGGTTCTCGTCAGCAACGGGAGCAAGATCATAATGAAAAGCATCCATTTCGATAAAGGAGGGCTTGAGATAAATGACAATTCTTCCAGAACAGTTGACTACAAAGGTGGTACTATTTCCCTCGAATTTCTGACAAACCTAGAATATGATGTGATCATCTCCAGCGGCGCGAAGGCATGGATCAGTCAGCTTGATACCCGTTCCCTTGCAAAGCATTCACTAAAATTCTCGGTTTCAGAGAACCTTGGTGAGGAAAGAACCGGAACTATCACCATCCAAAGCCGAAGCAGTTCACGAAAGATAGTGTATACCATTACCCAGAAAGGGATATGCTCTCTGACACTTCCGGATGGAAATGGCTATATGCCGTGCGGTGGTACGCTCACATCACAATACTCTCCAGATGATCCTTCCAATGGTCTGGACAAGATGGTCGATGGTAATCCTAACACTTCATTCAAAATCAGCGGCAAGTCATCTTTCGAGATTACTTGGGAAGGGAATGAGGTCAAATCATTCAAGAAATATTACCTGCATTTCGGGTATGACAGCAACACAAGACCGGACAGAATTGAATTGCTAGGATCAACTGACGGAGTCACATGGAATAACATCATTGGAATAAAAGGAAGCAAACTATCACTTTTGGAACGTGATTTTCCTACAAGTGCGCAATTCAAATTCATCAAACTGAGGGTCAACAACTCCGGCAATGCGGAAACCATCACCATCGCCGAGTTCCACCTGATTGGAAGATCCAATGATTATTCCACATTTGACGATGTCGTGGCAAATGGTTCGTCATTCACCAACACGACATCAACTCCAATGGGCAATCACTACGCAAACAAACACGTTACCACAGAGGCGGATAGAAAATGGCTGAGCACAGCCAGCAACGAACCAAACACGTTGCCATCCGCTCCTTCATACTCTTGGAGAGAATACACAGTCAATCTCTATCCTTTTGGCGAACCAATGCCTGCCGATGTAAACCAGCACGGTGTCGGAGACTGTTCCGCCTTGGCTGTTTTAGCGGAGATGGCTTATCAATTCCCGGACTTCATCAAATCAATCATCAAAGACAATGGCGACAGGACATACTCTGTGAATATGTTTGACCCTCAGGGCAAAGAAGTAATCGTTACTGTCAAATCCACTTTCCTTGGCAATGATGGTGGCATGTGTGCAGCGACAGGCAAGAAAAACGAACCGACCTGGGCCTCCGTGTTGGAAAAGGCGATAATGAAGTGGAATTACATCTATAAAGTGAATCCAGACATCTATGGCATAGGCAGCGAACACGTCGCTCCGTTGTTCACAGGCAACGGAAACAGTTTCGCATATTCACCTAACACAGTGTCAGCTGGCAACCTGAAGACCATCGTAGACCTATGCTTAAAGGAAAGGATGATCGTAATCGGAGGATTCAACACCGGAGGGTTGTCTGTGGGACAGTATAGGACAGTAACGGCTCACGCCTATTCATTCATGTACAGCGGCAGCACGACCGCGCTGTTTTCCATGAGAAACCCTTGGGGCTACAGTCCAGGCTCCAGTGATGGCAAAGAGGATGGTATTCTTGACATAGTAAATGACGGGATAGTACCTCCGACCATTGACCTACGCATCATCTATCCTGGCGCGGCGAAAAAATATGCGAAGAAAGACCTTGGCCCTTATTTACCGCCAAAATGGTAGATTTGTTTTCCGAAGTCTTGTGCGGCTTCACAATGACCCTGCATAAGCCACAGGAGAGTTGCCGGTCATCGTGAACCTAAGTCACAAATCGGACGATGGTTACGGACTCGGGAACCGGGCGATGGAACAGGAATATGAGCCGGGGCCAGTAATGGAACCCCTCACATGGACAGTGGCGTTGAAGGACGGAATGTTCAGGTCTAAGGAGGCAATGGCAGAGGTAATCTCGTCGGGAAAGATAGCCAAGACCTACAAGGCCATGCCGGAGCACTTTACCCGTTCGTTCAAAGACTGTCTGCTTCAGGACGGCTACATCAGGGATGACATCCATGAAGCGAACAATGCCGTGATCTATGGCCCGGAGTCAAAAGACTGGTCAGAATCAATGGTCGACGAACTTGCGCAAGGATGGACGATGAAGATGACCGCAACACACATCGCGGCGTTCTACAGCACACTCGCGACCGGGGTGCGAAGACTCCCCTACCTCGTGAAAAAGATCCGTAATGAAGAGCCCAAAATCATAGGCGAAGAGAGGAGTCTAATCATCGGGAAACTTGATGAATATGGTTCCGCAAACCTTGTCGGAAGAAGTTCAAAATCAAGATGGTGCGGCTATGCGGCGGAGACTTTCGCCGGGATATTCCCGAAAGAGAATCCTCAGTTTGCAATCGTTTGCGCGGTTTTCACAACACGGCTGCCGGAAGCCTACCGGATGACATGTGTCCCGGAAAAAGTGGCGACGGAGTTTTCTGAACGTTCGAATATTAAAAAGTAAGGTGATGAACAGGATATTGACAATAATAGCGGTATTGCTTGGCATAGGATGGATGGTCGCGGGACGCGGCAACAAAGCCGCCGACAAGCCGGCAAATGAATATGAAAACAAAGACGTGGACCGGGAATCCACCCTTGACTCTTGCTGGCAGCAAAAGGCCGACTCGCTGCTGCGGAAGGCTATCCGGAGCGACAAACGGATCAAGGGAGCCTGCATTGCGGTCATGAACGTCTGGAGCGGAAATGTTCCCGTCATGGTAAACCTCAGCCGGAATGCAAATGCTGATGAATATTACAACTTCGCCGCCTGCCTTGGCTACGAGCCTGGTCCCGTGATGGAACCGCTCACATGGACGGTGGCTCTCGATGACGGAATATTCCATTCAGAGGCCAGGTTAAAGGAGTCCATCTCCACCGGAAGCATTCTGGAGGCATACAAGAATATTCCCGGGCACTATGTAGAGGCGCTCAGGTCTTTCCTGCCGGAAGGTGGTTGGAACACGATTGAAGTCGAGGGAGTGAAGCAAGTGGAGATGCCCGACCCGAAGAGTCCGGAATGGTCCGAACAAACGGTTCTGGCCCTTTCAAAGGGATATTCAATGAAAGTCTCCCCTCTGCACGTGATGACATTCTATGGCGCGTTAGCCTCTGGGAATATAGTCGGCGCGCATCTCATTTTAGGCGCCGGAAGGGATGTTCCTCTGTCAAGATACAACGAAATCGACAGAAGCCTGATTATCAATGCACTTGGATGCGACGATAAGGACGGCCTCGTCGGCATGGCGTCGGTGTCAAGGTTCAATGAATATGGCAACTCTTCCCGCGCCGGTGAGACCTTTGCCGGATTCTTCCCCAAGGATGAACCCGAATATGCCGTCATCTGCGCCATATTCACAGACCGTCCATATTCCGGCTACAGGATGACTGGAGCGGCAAAAAAGGTAGCAGAGGAACTCTCCGGTCTGATCTCAGCCGGAATGGTCAGGGAGACATTCCCGGATTGGCGGAAGTTCGAGGAGACGTGCTACTCCGAGGACGGAGCCGTGATGGTGCGAACTTGGTACCGGGAAGGCAGGAACAACAACCCTAAGTATCACAACGACTTGTATGTCAGGATGCCTTCCGGGAAAATGAGTAGAATTCTCCCCGATTTCATATCCGGTTACCGAAGCACTGATATTCAGAAGATAGAGAAAGAAGACGGCGGCAGTTATTATGTCACGTCCGGTGAGCAGGTTGCCTCATCGGAAAACCAGCACAACAGCGTTCCCCTCAAAGCATTCAGACTGAATGGGCAGCATCTTGAATATGTTGACATCGACACCGGAGAACCTCCGGTGCGGGATGACACGTCAAGTGGAAACTGGTTGAGGCGGTTTCTTATCCGGCTTATGAATCACTTCTGACAAGCGGACTTTGTTTGTCAGCACAAAGTCTTCACATCAAAGGATAACCTCTTCTCTATACCGTGCGTGAAAGATTGCTTTTTGAACACAGAATATCGACACAGGAAACTTAGAAGCTGTTTTGAATTGTTTGTTTGAAGGTTTGAGAGTGAAAAACTTCAGTTTCGACCGCTTCTTCCAAGGAAGATAGCGGTGCTATCTGACTGAAGAAGCGGGAAGAAAATGAAGTTTTTTCACCTCAAAGAACATTTCAAACAATTCAAAACAGCTTCTTAGTGTGGGAGAACCCTCTTCAGACGCACGGAGATGACTTTCAAGACACCACTTGTCACTGCAAACAAGCTCTGGACTTGCTCGATAAAAGGCCGGCCACACCACCCATCTGAGATAAAGATATAGCAGGAGAAGCCTTCGTACATCAAGTAGTTCTGCTGGCTACACCATTCTTCTGAGATATAGCTCAAGCTTGATGGCTGTGACACCAGATTTCGCCGTGGCACTTAACCATCATGAAATCAATATATTAGCACTAGCATCCTGTTCTAATAACGGCATAGGATGGTGATGTTATAATATTCATAATTAGCCAAATAGATGCCACGACGACAATCCTGCCGTCGTTGTGTTTGGGCGTTATTTCCGAAAATGTGGTGGATGGTTATGAGTCAAATGATTGAATTCAGATCAACATGTGAAAGAAAGCACGGGATTGCCACGGACATATTCATTCACATCTCAGATAGTATGCGCCTACAGATTGACGACTTCGGATTTGTATTTTATGCGGTAGTCCGTTGAGTCAGCGTCAAGGACGAAAACCTGATAACTGTTCCCTCCCGGGTACACACGGACCACGATGTGCCCCCATGGCTTGAATTTGCTCCAAAGTTCCTCTCCGAGTTTCTTACGGGCCTGATCAACGGTTATGTAGTAGTCGCGCTCCCCTCTCCAGACCTGAGGGTCGGATATTCTTGTCATAGTGGACGGGACCGGATGGTTCTGGCTTCTGGCGTCGATTATGATGACCTGAGGCGACAATGTCTGCATGAAGAAGGCGTTGCAGGTGTCATAATACCCATGGTGGTTTGCTTTCATCACTGTCACCTTGCCACACACTTTGGCGACCGGTGTCTCGAAATCCCTCTCCATGCACTTGAATATGGACGGCCAGTTTCCCCCGGAGAGGTCGCCTCCGTTGAAGTACGAGAATCTCCCGTAGCGCAGACGAATGGCGCAGGAGTTCATGTTCTCGTCAAACAGAGTCGGGTCTCCGCTGTACATCTTCATGGATTTTTTGCCGTGCCCCGTCCAGACCTCACCGTTCGCGGCCAGATTCCTGATCTCAAACTCCCTGGCGTATTTCTTCGGATTGTGAACCATCGCGAACTGCTTCCTGCTTCCGATGGCGAACTTCTCCGCTGCCATGCCCTGTTCCACAGAATAGTTCACAAAACCTATATAATGCTCAATGAAGCCCTTGTTCGCTTTCAGGACATTCTCTCTGGATGGAAAATCATAGTCTGGATATGCCCTGTCAACCAACTTGTTGAAATGAATATGCTCGCCCACGAGGGTTATTCCCGAAAGCGCATAGCCATGCGTGCCGGGTAGTGCGTCTTTCACTGTGCCGATGTGGTCATTGTGAAGATGAGTGACCAGCGCATAGTCAAGGTTCTCCTTGTCAGGAAGTTGCGCCATGAAATGCTTCATATAGATGGCCTGCCACTCACCCGGTTTCTTAGTGTTGTCAGGATGTTGCTTGTCCTTCGCCTTCGCGTTGTCACCGGCGTCGATCATCATCGAGGTGCCGTCCGGCATCACGATCAATGCCGCATCGCCTCTTCCCGTGGCGATCGTGTGGATGTCCAAATACCCCTCCTTCCACTCCGGAAGATATTCAGGAGTCTGTGCGAAAACACCGAGTGTGTTAGTAAGCATTGCAAATGCCAATAAAGTTCTTCTAATCATAATCGTTTTTGCTGTGGGACAAAAGTACATAAAAACTTGCGTTTTCAGACCAACTGAGTAACTGAGTAAGCGTTAAAAAATAAGTTGAACTAAGAAGCTGTTTTGAATTGTTTGAAATGTTCTTTGAGGTGAAAAATCTTCATTTTCTTCCCGTTTCTTCAGTCAGATAGCACCGCTATCTTCCTTGGAAGAAGCGGTCGAAACTGAAGTTTTTCACTCTCAACCCAGCGCCCGATCCGAGGGCAATCGAACTTGTTCGGATTGCCGAGGTGAGCAGCAGGGAAAGAGCTTGCTCTTAACCTTCAAACAAACAATTCAAAACAGCTTCTAAATTTTGTGCCAGATTTATGAGGATAGATTTCTTTTGGAAGAAGGAGTGTGCCGGTGGCACATGACTGATGAGAAAAGAAATCTAGACCATAAAGATATACAAATTGTTCAAGTTATTTTTTAATGATTACTGAATATAATCAGGGCTGAAATCGGACATGGAATCACGTCAGTCATCTCAGGGGGAGCCTGTCTTAAAAGTATAATTACCACCTCCGAGGATTGAGAATTCGTTGTCGCCCCTGTATAGGTGTACAGACTTTTCAACTCTCGCCGAGACTTTAAAGACAGTCCGGGGGAGGCGGGCAGCAATTATCGCCGTGGCACTTAACTTATTGATAATTAACAAAAAACCGCAATCGTCCAGTGTTGATATCTGCACTGGAACGAGGTTATATATTAATAGTAATCAATAAGTTAAGTGCCACGACCTGATAACGAGGTTAATGGCCAGGAAAAATTTCCCAGGCCAAATAATTACAGAAATGGTTGGATAATAGCCGTGAAATACCTAACTTGCCCATCAGTAACATGTCTTAAACTATGATTGGAACGAGGCGGAAGAGCCACTTGGGGAACACGGTGGCACATATATTTCAAAGAGCCCGGTCAGGGTTCGTCGTGTTCTATAATGTAAAGGATTCCCTGTTTTTCATCACACTACTTTTCGTGACAGCCAGACAGCATGGAATCAAGGTTCTGGGGATGTGTCTGATGTACAATCATATTCACATGCTTATCGAGACGGATGATGCCAAAGTGGTCAGAAAGTTCGTCAGGGACTTGATGTCCGTCTTTTCAAGACACTACAATCTCCGCTATGGAATCCCTGGGAAGCTGTTTGACCGTTACGGAGTTTCGTTCAAGAGAGGCGATAAGGCGATCCGCACATCGTTGGCGTACGTGAACAACAATCCCGTGGAGGACCACATCTGCCCAAAGGCTGAGGATTGGCGGTGGAACCTTCTATCATATTCGGTCTCCAATCATCCATATTCAGAGAAGATAGCACTGGCGGCTGTGTCACGCCGTCTGAGAAAGGCTGTGGCGACGGTGAAATACTTCAAGAAAACAGGAAGTCCTTTAACCTACACAATTCTCGATTCTATTTTCGAGGGGACAAGCGTCAATGAAGCCATGCAACTGGTGGACCACATCATCAGTGAATATCCAATCATCGACTACGAGCGAGCCATCGGTTACTACGGTGGCTACGAGAAGATGCTTTCCGCGTTCTCCTATAACACTGGCAGTGAATATGACATAACCGAGCCGTTCGATCCACACTCTGGCCAGGCATACAAAAAGATGGCGACATACTTCGCGAATGACCGCAGATTCAAGGACATAGGCGATGTCTTACGGCTGCCGTTGCCAAATTTGACCGAGTATCTTGCCGAAATTATCCGACGGTGTGATGTCAGGCAGTGCCATGCGATGAAGTTCCTGCACATCAAAGATGCCAGAAAACGCCCACTTGACGGCCGACATACAAGCCGTGGCACGTAACTCATTAAATACCAACAACAACACTCATCCATCCAGTACTCATATTGGCACCAGACAATCACATGTTTAGACTGATTATCAATGCATTAGCTGCCATGCGCATCTATTACGTCCCCCTATATATGGGAGTCATCGGTGCCATTGTCTGTTTCCGGACTTTACTTATCGGTATTAAGTAACCTTCAAAAAATAACCTGGATTATCTTAAGGAATCTTTTCGGTCTATATCTCTTTCAGTCATGTGCCACCGGTACACTCCTTCTTCGAAAATAGATCTATCCTCGAAAATCTTCTCTTAGAAGCTGTTTTGAATTGTTTGTTTGAAGGTTTGAGAGTGAAAAACTTCAGTTTCGACCGCTTCTTCCAAGGAAGATAGCGGTGCTATCTGACTGAAGAAGCGGGAAGAAAATGAAGATTTTTCACCTCAAAGAACATTTCAAACAATTCAAAACAGCTTCTTAATCTGAGACAACTTATTTTTTCATGTTACTAATTACTACATTTCCTCTAAAAAACTGTTCCTTTCTTATTGGACGGACGTAAAAATCGCAGATTTTTATGTAAGTTTGTGCCTACAATCCTTGGCACGGAGTACTTCGAGCAAATCCAAGGTTTGTTGTCACAGACTTTGACGTAGAGAACACCTCTGCGAAAGTCAGTGCATGTGAGAGGAAGACAGGTCATCATACAGACGAGTGACCATGACTGAATTTAGTAAGCGTTAAAAAATGAGTCCACTTGAAAAAGTCGTTTTTTTGAAAAACATGTGCCTCGCAGATACTTATGTAAGGGGTAAAAAGTGGCAAATGGCACTATTTCAAGTGGGCTCAAAAACAAGTTGGTAAAGATTTGGAGGTATTTTCGAGGATAGATTTCTTTTGGAAGAAGGAGTGTACTGGAGGTAGACGACTGATGAGAAAAGAAATATAGACCATAAAGATATACAAATTGTTCAAGTTATCTTTTAAGGATTACTTTAGTCGGATTATGATGAACTGAGATTCCCGAAACTGAAAACGGATATATTAAAAACACTGTAATATTCAATGAATATGAAAAAGATTGCTAAGGTTGTGGCGGTGGCTGCCATGGTTGCGCTGACCGCTTCGTGCGCTCCGCAGAAAATCGCGGTGACCGCGCACAGGGGATTCTGGAACTGCGAGGAGGCCGGGTACGCCGAGAACTCCATCAAATCGCTTGAACTGGCGCAGCAGAACGGGTTGTGGGGCAGCGAGTTCGATGTTCACATCACTTCAGACCTAGTCCTGCTCGTGCACCATGATCCGGACATCGACGGAATGCGGATCTGGGACCACGACTACGCCGACTTCAAGGACTGCCGCCTGAAGAATGGGGAGAAGATCCCTACTTTGGACGAGTACCTCACCCAGGGCGAGAAGAGCAAGAAGACCGTGCTGGTGTTCGAGCTCAAGAAACAGATTGACAAGGCTCACGAGGACTACATGGTTGACCAGAGCGTCAAGGCTCTCAAAGAGCACGGGCTGTACAATCCCAAGCGCGTGATCTTCATCTCCTTCAGCCTGAACATGTGCGAGAGGCTCGCCGCCCTCTGCCCGGGATTCACGGTTCAGTACCTGGACAAGGACAAGAGCCCTGAGGAACTCGCCAAGCTCGGAATCAATGGTGTCGATTACCAGTACAAGGTCTTCGCCAAGAACCCGACCTGGTTCAAGCAGGCCCGTGACAACAAAATGAGCATCAATTGCTGGACGGTCAACAAGGAGAAGGACATCCAGAACATGATAGACCTCGGTGTCGATTGCATCACGACCAACGAGCCGCTCCTCGTCCGCGAGAAGCTCGGCAAGAGGGAGAAGGTGAAATAATCCTATTTCTCGACGTACGACAGACAGCCTGTTTCAGTAATATGAAGCAGGCTATTTGATTTCCAGAAGGTCGGACCAGGAGGTGGTGTAGAGGCGGGAGCAGAATTCGCGGCGGATGCCATCGGAGTAGTGGCCGGGGCGCTGGGTGGCGAGCCTCAGGACATTTTTGCCGGAGGTGTTGACCAAGTCCATGATCCTGGAGATGCGGTCGTCACGGTCGCGGGTCTCCTGATCGAAGTCGAACAAGGTGGTCTGAATGGCGTCGGCCTCCACGATGTCGGAGACGGTCACACCAGCCCTTTTATATTCAAAACCATTGCAGAAGACCATCCTCAAGGCGCGCAGGGCGGCGGCGACAATCTCTTGAGTGCTGTTGGCGGGGACATCGAGCCTGACGCTGGCGTTCGGGAAGTACTGCGGCAGGTCATCCCGGAAGCGGTTGGTCTGGATGAAAACGCCCACTGAATATGCGGCAGTGCCGTCCGAGCGGAGTTTCTCGGCGCACTTTCCGGCAAAATCGGAGACTCTTAAAGTCATCTCCTCCAGGTCCGTCACCATCTTGTCAAACGAACGGGATGTGCAGATGCTCTTGCGCTTCTCGTCACGCTCATCCTCAACCATCCGTCTGCCCT
>ERZ857629.426-NODE-426-length-59869-cov-9.131274_pt1 | contig 59869 bp, 57 predicted proteins | sample MGYA00519700_ERZ857629 | MGnify/ENA primary metagenome ERZ857629 (study PRJEB31778, sample SAMEA3449351) | human gut metagenome | biome: human gut; feature: human-associated habitat; material: faeces | place: United Kingdom | collected 2010/2012 ... | reverse complement strand
AAACTAATGAAATAATATTAATAATAAATAATTTAATATTTATAGATAATAAAACTATCATGCTTACAATTATTAATATAATATTAGTACTTAAACTAACTATTATACTAGTAAATATTTCTTTAAAAATTTCTAAATCATTTATTCTACTTATCACTTCTGATGTAGACTTATTCTTAAAAAACAAATAAGGAAGGTTAAAGAACTTATTTATAACTTCTTTATTCAGGTAAATAGATATTTGTTTACTTAAATAAATTATTAGTTTATTTTTATAGTAACTTAATATTGATTTATAAACTCCCAGTAATAAAAATATAAATGTTATAATAATTAATAGTTTTAATTTATAATTAGGAATTATATAGTCTATTAATAAAAGTGTATAGGTATTTAGGAATAACGTTAAAAGAATTACAAATAACGAGTATAAAATGGTTTTAATTATAATTTTTATTTCTTTATTTAAATAGATTTTTATAATATCAATTAATCTCTTATTATTATTAATTATATTAATTTTTTTAACTGGATATATAACAATAGATGTATTTAAATATAGACTTTTAAATGTTTCTATATCAAGTTTAGTATTATTAGTTGATGGATCCATTACGATTAAATGATTATTCTTAACTTTATAAACTACTATGAAATGATAATAACTATTTTTAAGCACATGACATATTATTGGTAATTTAACTTTTCCATTAATAATATCATCCACTGAATTATGAATACCATACCCATCTAAACCATATAATTTAGATACATTAATTATGTTATATGCATTAGTCCCTTCTCTATCCATTTTAAGATTTAATGTTAATTCTTCATGTGATACCTCAATATTATAGTATTTCATTATTGATAATAAACATGAAGGACCACAGTCTTTAAATGAGTTTTGTTTCACTATAAGTTTTTTGTTCATTTATCCCTCCTATTATTATAATTAGACATAAAAACAAAAAACACTTCTTTTTTTTAAAAAAAAATAAATTATTTTACTAATTTATTTTTAATCACCCTATTTAAGTCATTTAATTCTATATTAATTGGTTCTGATATTTCACTGTTTTTCTTATCAATAACTATCATTAAATTATTTTCATTTGAATTAGTTGATATAGAATTTAGATAGAATTTATTCTTTACATAAACTATATTATATTCATCTTCTAATCCATATTCTTCCTTTATTTTACTGATAAATAAATCTTGATTTAAATAATATAGCATTATTAAATCATCTTCCATATTTCTATGGAATTTAGTTTCGTAATAATCCTTAATTGAATTATATATTTCTTCTTTTAATAATTTTACTGATTCATTATCATAAACATCAACATTTAAAGTTAATGACTTATAATTATCTAAGTCATTTAATAATTTTATTGCTTTAGTATGACTATCTATTATTTTTGAGAGTTCATTTACTATCAAACCTTCTTTAGGATAGCATTGAAATTCTTTAAATGGTTCTCCTCCAAGTATTTCCATTAATGCTCTTGCATAATTAACATAATTTAAGTATGATCCATCAAGCTCATAATACTCAGATGTAGTTATATTATTAACTGTCTCTACTAAAAATGAATTATAATTTGTAGGCCCAAAGTCTTGACATGCATGCATAAATTCATGAGCAAGTACTACAGGATTAGTTGATTCAAAATTAGGTGATTTATAAATATATATAACATTTTTTATTCTTTGATATTGGCCTTCTATTTTTTCATTACTTTCAAGCGGTGAATATTCAATTCTAATGCTTTTTAATCTATTGATTAATGATTCAAAATTAATATACTCTTTATTATCTAAGAAGAAAAATGAATTTGATATCATAAATATTTTTTCTTCGTTAGACAAATTATTATTATTAGCGATTGCTTTATTTATTTTAGATAAAAATTCCTCATCAGATATATTTTTGTTTGAACTAGTAACTTCTTGCATATGAGTTGTATACGAATCTATTTTAAATTCTCTTACTATATCAGGAAAGAAAGATAAATTTGTAAGCATAGTTGCTGCTGCTACAAAAACTATTATCGTTTTTTTTCCATAATTAATAGTTTTCCTGATGAATTTCTTTTCTTTATCATTAAATTCAATATTAAATTCAAAAGGAAAATCATTAAATATAGAATTAAATTTAACTATCTCATCATCATTAGGAAGTGGATCAAACAATTTAAATTTAGTTTTTGTATCTAAATAAATATCAAACTTTTTTCCATTAAAAATAAAAGGAGTTAATTTTATTAAATATTTGCTTGGTCTTAGTAAGTTTATAACATCTATAATAACATTCTTATCGCTATCAGATATATATTTTATATTTTCACTAGTGCCATATTTAATACTATTATCTTCTTGATATACATAATATGTTTTATTTTCATAATCAAATTTGATAAGTGTTTTCATAATTCCTCTTATATATTTTTTAACTTTTTAACATTATTTATTATATCTTTATGTATATATGATGCGGATGCTAGTTCATCTACGCCTGCTTCTTTACATAGAAGACCTGTTTCATCATTAATGCCACCATCTACTGATATAATTGTTTTATAATTATTTTCTATAATAATTTTTTTTAATTGACTTATTTTTTCTAATGAATGTTCTATAAATGATTGACCACTTTTACCTGGATGTACACTCATTATTAATACCTCATCAATTATATTTAAATAAGGTAATAACACATCTATATTAGTTTCAGGATTAATAGCGATACCTACTTTTAAACCATATGATTTTACTTTATTAATCATTTCATTAATATCATTAACTGCTTCATAATGAAATATAATTACACTTGTATTCATAAGAGCATAATCTTCTATATATTTAGAAGGATTTTTTACCATAAGATGTACTTCCAATGGAAGAGTTGAATAACTAGTGAATTTTTTGACCTCACTACTAGTCCACGTTTTATTACTTACGAATTTTCCATCCATAATATCTATATGAATATAATCAGGTTTTGCTAAATCTAATTTTTTCACTATATCTTGTGGTTTAATTTCATTTGATAATACTGAAACTGATACTTTCATTAATACTTTTCCTTTCCAACTTCCTCTAAGAATTTTAGATAATTATCATATCTCCATTTAGGAATTTTATTTTTATTAACAAGTTCTATAACTTTACATCCATCTTCTTTTATGTGATTACAACTTTTATACTTGCATTGTATATTAAACTCTGGATAATACTTTTTAATATCATTTTTTGGTATTTTTATTTCTAGTGAACTAAATCCTGGAGTGTCTGCGATTAATCCTTGATTTACTTCTAATAATTCTACCAATCTTGTTGTATGCTTACCCCTTCCTAAAGACAAAGATACTTCTCCTGTCTTAAGTGATAATGATGCATCTATTCTATTCAATAAACTAGATTTACCAGCACCAGTTTGACCACACAACGCAACTACTGATCCTTTAAATTCTTTTTTAATTTTTAATACATCTTTATTCATGTATGTTTTTATACCAATTTTTCTATAATATTTTATATATTTTTTAACATCTATTTTCTCTTTGAAAGAAATCATATCTGTCTTAGTTATTACTATTATAGGTTCTATATTATTACTTTTAGCTATTATTAAAAATTTATCTATTAAATATGATGAAAAAGAAGGAATGGCTGTACTCATAACTATAAGAAGTTTATCTATATTAGATATAAGTGGCCTTTCCAAATAGTTTTTTCTCTTTAATACTTTTTCAATAACTTGTTTATCAGTATCTACTATAACAAAGTCTCCAACTACTGGTGAAATATCCATATTTCTTAATTTCCCTCTAGTTTTACAATCTAGTATAGTGTTATTTTCTAAAAGAACTTTATGTATTGATGTGTTTATACAAATTATTCTACCTTGCATATTATTCCTCTACTTCTACTCCGTCATCTATATTTTCTTCTGGTTTAGTTGTAACTGTTATTACCAAAGTTGCTCCTGGTGTTACGATTGTATCTTTTGCCCTACTTTGTTTGATTATTGTGCCTTCTGGTTTATTTGAATCTTCTTGATATTTATATTCTAATTTTAATTCATGTTTAGTTACAAATTCTTCGAGTTCAGTTATACTTAATTTTGTAAAATCAGGATATTTATATTCAACTTGTGGTATAAATATTTTAATTTGATTACCATATTTACTAGATTCCCCAGCAGCAGGTTCTGTCTTTAATACAGTATCTTCTTTTGTTTTATCATCTTCTTTTACTTTTTCGTATTCAACCACTACATTACATTGACATTGAGCTTCTATTTTACCTTTAGCAACTAGGTAGTTTTCACCTGTAAAGTCTTCAACTACGTATGCACCTTCACCTGAACTTACATATAATGTTATTTTTTGACCATATTTTCTCTTACTACCAATTTCAGGACTAGTTCTTACTACTTTTCCTTCTTCAATAGTGTCACTTGATTCGTATTTATATTCAGTGATTACCTCAAATCCTAAATCAGTAAGTTCATTAGATGCTTGTACTGGAGTTTTATTGCTTACGTCTGGAATAATTACATTTTTAACTTTACTTTTGTTAAAATATAATGAAATTCCGATTGTTAATAGAAGTACAAGTCCTGTAAATATACTCGCCAAAATAATTAACAATTTATTTTGCTTTTTATTTTCCTTTTTAGTTTCTTCTTCTATCTTTTTTGCTTTCTTTTTTTCTTCACTATTTTTTTGCTTTTTGATGCTTTCTAATTCTTTATCTAATACTTTAGTTTCATCTAAATCATTTTCTGGATATTTATATACATATCTTTCTTCATTTTCTCTACTTTCATCTAATGCAGTTTTTAAGTCATCATGCATCTCTCTAGAATCTTTATATCTATTTTTAGGATTTTTAGCAGTTGCTTTTATAATTACATTTTCAATTGATTGTGGAATACTTGGATTAATCTTTCTTACACTTGGTAATGGTTCTTTAAGATGCTTTAATGCTATTTCTACAGCAGTATCACCTTTGTATGGTACTAGTCCTGTTAATAATTCATACATCATTATTCCCATTGAATAAATATCACTTCTTACAGTTGAACCTTTACCACTAGCTTGTTCTGGTGGTAAATAATGTACTGTTCCCATAACTGAATTTGTTTGAGTTAGTTGAGTTGAATTAAGTGCAGTTGAAACACCAAAGTCAGTTATTTTAATCATTCCATTTGGAAGTATCATTATATTTTGAGGTTTAATATCTCTATGTATTATATATGCATCATGTGCATGAGCTAGTCCATCAGTTACTTGCAACATGATATCTACTACTTCTGTAACAGATAAATGTCCTCTTTGTTTTAACACCTGTTTTAATGTCTTACCATCAACATATTCCATTACTATATAATATTGTCCATCATCTTCACCAACATCATACATCTCTACTATATTAGGATGAGAAAGTGAAGATGCAGAAAGTGCTTCTCTTTGAAATCTTCTTACGAATTTTTCATCATTAGCAAGATCACCTCTTAGCACTTTAACAGCAACCATTCTATCTAATATTGTATCATTTGCTAAATAAACATTAGCCATTCCACCTTCACCTAATGTTTTAATTATTTGATACCTATCATTTATTTTAGTTCCTTTAACTATCACACTATTCACCACTCATTCTTGCATAAGCAATTGTAATATTATCAGTTCCCCCACGAGAATTAGCTTTCATTATTAATTTTGAAACTTTCTCTTCTATGTCTAATTCTCCATCATTTAATACTTTTTCTATTTGTTCTTTTGTTAACATATTTGTAAGTCCATCACTACATAAGAAAATACCATCTACTGTCCTTTCTACATCAAATATATCTATTTCAATAGTTTCTGCTGCGCCTAAGGCTTTCATAAGCACATTCTTTTGAGGATGAGTCTTTGCTTCTTCTTCAGTTAACTCACCACTTTCAAGTAACATATTTACAAGAGTATGATCTTTAGTAACTTTATATAGTTTACCTTTTTTATATACAAACCCGCTTGAGTCGCCGATGTTTCCAAATAATAGAAAATCGTTTGTTAAAAGAGCACAAACACATGTAGTTCCAAGACCATTAGCGTCAACATGTTCTTCAGCATATCTAAGTATTTTGATATTTATTTCTTCTATTATTTCTTTCAACCATACTACTGCTTCTTCTTTAGTACCTATACTTGATAATTCACTAAATCTTTTACTCAATTCATTTACTACTAAGGAAGAGGCAACTTCTCCTGCTTTATGTCCACCCATTCCATCAGCTACTACTAATAAAATCTCGTTGTTTAAGTTTTTTACTATATTTACTGAGTCTTCATTATGACTTCTTACTTTTCCCGGATCTGTTTGATAAACTGTTTTCATATTTCACCTCTTTGTTATTTCATATTATTAGCTCTTAATTGTCCACAAGCAGCAGATAAGTTTCCACCCATTTCCTTTCTTATGGTTACATTTATATTATTTGATTTAAGTATATCACAAAACTCTTTTATTTTAAAGTCATTACTTCTTTTCATATTAAAATTTTCTGTCTCATTATATGGAATTAAATTAACATAAACTAATTTCCCTTTTAAAAGTTCAGATAACTCTTTAGCACACTTATCAGTATCATTAATACCAGCAAGCATTATATATTCAATAGTAACTCTTCTATTAGTCTTCTCAATATAATAATCAAGAGCAGACATTATTTCTTCTATTTTATATGCATGATTAATTTTCATTATTTTATCTCTTATTTCATTATTTGAAGCATGAAGACTAATTGCTAAATTAACACCTGTTTCAAGATCAGCGAATTCATATATTTTAGGTACTATTCCACAAGTAGATATTGTTAAATGTCTTTGTCCTATCCCTATCATCTTATTATTAGTTACAACGCTTATAAATCTTTTAACTGTATCAAAATTATCAAATGGTTCACCTATTCCCATCATAACAATAGAATCTATTCTTTTATTCTCATACTCACTCACAGTAGTAACTTGCATTACTATTTCACTAAGAGTAAGATTTCTTATTTTTTTAAGTCTACCACTTTCACAAAATGAACAACCCATATTGCATCCTATTTGACTTGAAACACATAAAGAAAGCCCATAATCATGTTTCATAAGAACACTCTCTATTCTATTACCATCTTTAAGTTCCAATAAATATTTATTTGCTAAATCACTTTCTTCTACTTTAATAACTTTAAGTTTATCAAAAGATATATTTAATTTTAAAAACTCGATTAGTTTTTTACTTAAATTTGTCATTTTATCAAAATCATATATATGTTTTTCATATACCCATTCTATTATTTGAGTAGCATTGTATTTCTTAAATCCATTTTCTATTAAATAACTTTCTAATTCTTCTAATGTAAAATCGTAAAAATTCATATTAATTCACCTTTTAAATTATACCATATTTTTATATTAAAACCATATTCTTATGAATATGGTATTTTTTTATTCTAAAATAGCTTTAATTCTTCTAACCCCTGCGCTTGATGCTTCTTCTTTTTTTATTTTAAAGTGACCTAATTCACTAGTATTTTTAACATGAGGTCCACCACATAGTTCTTTTGAAACATTGCCAATACTATAAACCGTTACAATATCAGGGTATTTCTCAATGAACATACATTCTGCCCCACTCTTTATTGCTTCATCTTTATTCATTTCTTCAGATGTTACAGGAATAGATTCTTTAATCCAAGAGTTTACAAGATTTTCTATTTTTTCTTTTTCTTCATCACTAAGTTTATGATCACAATTAAAGTCAAATCTCATTCTTTCTGCTGTAATGTTACTACCTCTTTGATGTACATCAGGGCCTAGTACTACCTTTAATGCAGCATTTAATAAGTGAGTTGCTGTATGATATTTAGTTTCTATTTCACCATTACCACCAAGGCCACCTTTAAATTGACCAGCAGAAGATGATCTTGATAATTCTTGATGAGCCTTAAATTTTTCCTCAAAACCTTTTTCATCTACTTTAATATTTTTTTCATGAGCAAGTTCTACAGTTAATTCAAGTGGAAAACCATATGTATCGTAAAGTTTAAATGCAGTAGTTGCATCTATATCATTATTGTCTTTAGTTACTTTTTCAAACTCTCTTAATCCTTTTTCAATTGTTTTATTGAATTTATTTTTTTCATTAGTTAGTACTTCATATACCACATTTTCATTTTCTTCTAATTCTTTATAATATTTTTTATATTTGTTAATTATTAGTTTAGCTATTTCAATATCCCAATTACTAGATATATCTATATTTAACTTTTTAGCATGTCTAATACTTCTTCTAATTAATCTTCTTAATATATAACCCTGTCCTACATTGCTTGGCTTAATGCCACTATAGTCAGCAGAAATGAATACTGAAGTTCTAATATGATCAGCAATAATTCTAATACTTTCTTTATTATCTTCATATTTAGTGTTACTTATTTCACAGATTTTTTCTATAACGTCTTTCCATATACTAGATAGATAATTATCATTAACACCTTCAAGTATTGCAGTTACCCTTTCAAGTCCCATACCTGTATCAACATTTTTATGTTTAAGTGGTTCGATTGTTCCATCTTCTTTGTGATCATATTGCATAAATACATCATTCCATATTTCTACCCATCTATTATCTTCTGGATCAAATTTTTCAGGTATTTCATCATCACTTCTAAAATAGAACATTTCAGAATCAGGTCCACAAAGTCCTGGCATTTCTAAATTAGGCCACCAATTATCTTCTTTAGTCTCACAAATTCTTTCTTCTTTAATACCTAAGCTCATCCATAGTTCTTTTGCTTCTGTATCTTTTGGTGCGATTTCATTACCTTCGAATACAGTAACAGCAAGACGTTCTACTGGAATATTAAGTACTTTAGTTAGAAACTCAAAACTCCATGTAATAGCTTCTTTCTTAAAATAATCTCCTAGTGACCAATTACCTAACATTTCAAAGAAAGTATGGTGATAAGAATCTCCTACTTCATCTAAATCATTTGTTCTAATACATTTTTGATAATCAACTAATCTTTTACCATATGGATGCTCTTTTCCACTTAAATATGGTATTAATGGTTGCATACCAGCTGTGTTGAACAGTACCGTATTATCATTTTCAGGTACTACAGGAGCACTTGGTATTTGTTTGTGTCCTTTGCTAATAAAAAAATCAATATACAAATCTCTAATATTCATAATTTCCTCCTAAATTCAAAATAAAAAAGAATAGTACAAGGAGTCATAAAGACGGTACCATCCTTTATTTAACTTAATTAATGTAACGTATTTACACGTGAGTTATTAACTCATAAGTGAAAGTAGCTTCAAATATATTTAACTTACTAGTTTACACCAATCACTAGTTCTCTTTAAAGTAAATATAATTTACTCGTCTTTCAATGTACTAATATTAACACAATATTTTTTTTATTGCAAGTATTCAAAGTAAAAAAGATACATAAGTATCCAATATTACATAGGTTGTGCTGTGTTATCTTGAACAGGAACTTCAGGTTGAACTACTGCTGTTTGAACTGGTTCTTGTACCTGAGTTTGTTCTACTACAGGTGTCTCAACTGCTGGAGTATCCACTGTTGGTACGTCCAATGCTGGTGCTTCTACAACTGGTTCAACAGGTGCAGTTTCCATAACTACATCTTGTGGTGTAACTGTTTCAATTGTAGGAGCAGCTGGCATCTCTGCTGGTGTTGTTTCTACAGCAGGTGTTTCCATAACAGGCTCACTAACTGGAGCTTCCATTGCTGATGCTTCTACTGTAGGTTCAGTTGGCATAGTATTTTCAACTGGAGCAGTTTGCATTGGTTCAACAGGTGTTACAGGCGCAACATTTTCTGTTTGAGTTTCTACTGCAGGAGTTGAGTTATCTCCAATCACAAGTGTTGATGCTTCCACAGTTGGTTCTTTAGATGGTAATTGTTCCATTGTAGCATTTGCTTCAGGTGTATCAAATATACTAGTAGGTTCTTGTGCTGGTTCACTAACTGGAGTTTCTACAGTTGGAGTTACTGGAGCCTCTCCCACTACAGGTTCCTCAATAGGTGTTGCAGTTGCATTAGAATTAAATGCATCTAAACTTGGTGCTTTTACTGTAGGTTCAGTTGGCATAGTATTTTCAACTGGAGCAGTTTGCATCGGTTCAACAGGTGTTACAGGCGCAGCATTTTCTGTTTGAGTTACGACTGGTGACTCTGCTGTTGCACTTACATTTTCTTCCTTCTTTTTATTTTTCTTTTCAACCACGATATATCCTATTAAAAATAATAGTAATACTACTGATCCTATTAAAAAATAAATATAATTTTCTGATAAAAAATTTAATACATTGTCCATAAAAAGACCTCCCTTATTATTACATAATTATTTTAACATTAAAAAAAATATAATTCAATGTTTTTATTAAATTATATTTCTTATTATTAATTTTATTCTATTTTTAGAGTCTTATTTTTAGGTTGAATATGTATCCATGTATTACCATCATTAACAACAAGTTCACTTCCATCCATCAATGTATACTTAGTTTTAGCACTTCTAGTTGCCTTAGACCATTTTATTTTAGTAGCAATACCATTAGATATGAAATATCCTTCTCCTTTACCAGTATTATATAAATTTTGTCTACCTTTTTTGTCAATAGATGAATTTTCTACTTGATATGTTATTATGTTTTTAACTGTATATTGTTTCTTAGTTACTAAGTCATTGTGTTCCTTTTTAGACATATACATTTTATATACTTTATTTTCTTTGTCATAAACATAAGATGTAGTTTGATAATCCGAATATGTAATACTTACATTATTAGCAACTTTAGAAGTTTCATCTTTACTATAATCTTTATTAACTGCACTATATTTTAATAATGTTCCTTTATCAGTTTCTGTTCTATATCCTTTTGATTTAATTGTCTTTTTAATTTTTTCCATTGTAGTAAACGCAGTATGTTCACTTGCTCTCTTAAGTGTTTTATCTCTATAAAAAGTTGAACCATCATACATACCATTTATATTATTAATACTTAATGATTTTATATCAGAAAGTGCTTGTGGTGAATGACCATAATGAACAAATATCGCATCATTTTCAAGAACATAATCTAAAAAATAATGTCTTGCACTTCTAACAGAACCAATTTTCTCAGTATTAGTATCTTTAAAGAAAGCAAGTATTCTAGTTATACCGCCCTCTGCGATAAGTTCATAAGATAAATAAGCCTCTTGAAGTCCTGCTTGAGGCCAAGCAGCATGATTATTATTAATTGAAACAGCTATTGGTCTAGACTTACTATTAACATCAATTATTTTAACTTTAGGTTTTTCTACATAAACAGTAGTAGACATCTTAGTATTACTACCATTATTAATAATCTTTTCAAGAAAATCAAATTTATAGGCTATAAAAGCTCCTATAGACGCAAAAATAATTAAAAATAATATTGTTCGTATACTCTTCTTCATAATATCTTCTCCAGTTTCATTATATCACTATTTTATGTATTTTATTACAAATATAAAAATATAAGTGTAAAGTAAAAGAAAATAGATATTAACCTATTTTCTCTATCATAATCTTCTTAGCTTCAATTGGATTTGCTTTTCCTTTTGATTTTTTCATAACTTGACCAACTAAATAATCTAACATATTTGTTCTTCCATTATGATAGTCTGTAATTGCTTTTTCATTTTCACTAATTACTTCATTAACTAACGCTTCAATTAAACCACTGTCTTCTATAACACCCATATCATATTTTTTAACTATTTTTTCTGGGGTTAAATTTTCTTCAAGCATCTTAGTAAATACTTTCTTTGCTTGATCAGAAGATATTTTTTTGTCCTCTACAAGTTTTACTAATTCAACTATCATATTTGGTTTTACAAATATATCTTTTAATTTAACCATTTCACTCTTATTAAGTTCTGCAAGTATTCTTGTAGTTATCCAATTACAAGCAGATTTAGGATCACACCCTAATTTTACACACTCTTCAAAATAATCAGAAACCTCTTTGTTTTTAACAAGTACTTTAGAATCATATTCAGATAATTTATATTCATTCATATAAATTTCTTTTCTTTCATGAGCAAGTGTTGGTATAGACTTTTTAATATCATCTAATAGCTCTTTTGTAATTCTATATTTTGGAATATTAGGTTCTGTAAAGTATTTATAATCAATCGCATCTGCTTTACTTCTCATATGAATAGTAGTTTCAGTCTCTTCATCCCATCTTCTTGTTTCTTGTACTACTTCATCGTATCTACCAGAACTTTTAAGTTCGCTTTGTCTTTTAATTTCATATTCAATAGTTTTTCTAATCGCATCAAAACTATTTACATTTTTAACTTCTACTTTAGTACCAAACTCAGTATCATTCTCATCCATAATTGATACATTTACATCTGCTCTTATTTGACCTTTTTTAGTATCACATTCAGAAATATCAGTATATTGATATATACTTTTTATATGCTCTAAAAATGCTAGTGCTTCATCAGCAGAATAAAGACATGGTTCTGTTACAAGTTCAAGTAACGGAACACCTGCTCTATTATAATCAATAGTTGAAGTGTTATAAAAGTGATCTAATGAAGCAGCATCTTCTTCTAAATGTATATCATGAATTAGTACTTCTTTTTTATTTCCATTAACATCAATTTCTATCTTACCATTAACACCAACTGGATTAAAAAATTGAGTTAATTGATATCCTTTTGGTAAATCTGGATAATAATAATTTTTTCTATCAAATTCCATAAACTCAGGTTGTTTACAATTAAGTATCATTGACATCATAAGAGCTTTTCTAACACAAGTTTTATTAAGCATTGGTAATGTACCAGGAAAAGCCATATCAAGAGGTGCTACATTTTGATTAGCGACCTTAGAAAAACTATTTTTAGAAGGTGAGAATACTTTTGTATTAGATTTCATTTCACAGTGAAATTCTAAACCTATAATTGCTTTATATGCCATTATTCAACCTCCTTTGCAAGTTGATTTTTATACTCCATTTTACTTTCAAGAGCATATGCTATGTTTAATACATTGATATCATCTTTTACTTTACCTGTTATATTTACTGCAACTGGTAATTTATCAACAAAACCATTTGGTATAGTTATTGATGGAAAACCTCCAAAGTTACCTATTTGTAAATGATCTTCAAGTACATTATTTGATGAAGATAAATTGTTTTCACTTCCCTCAATATATTTAGCAGGACCACTACCTACAGGTAATATTAAAGCATCATATTTATCAAATAGTTCATTCATTTTATTAACTATTAATCTTCTTACTCTTTTAGCATTAATAAAATATTTTTCTTGATTTTCTTTTTGAAGTACATAAGAACCTATAACAAATCTTCTTTTAATTAATGGTGAGAATCCTTTAGTTCTATGATCTTTCATTATTTCACGAGGACTACTACCTTCACCTCTTGGTCCGAATGATATACCTGTTAAATTAGACATATTACTTGTGGCTTCTGCACATGATATAACAACGTAAACAGAAGGTATCGCATTAAGTAAATTTTTGTCAATTGACACTTCTTCTACACTCATACCAAGACTTTTACATAATTCAACTGTTTTATTAAAGTTTTCTAAATGAGATTTCAACTCATCACTTGGATTATCATAATTTGATAAATCTACTATTTCTTTTATATAAAATAATTTTTTATTTTTAACATTCCCAGTAATACTATCATATAATTTGATATCACTTGAATCCCAAGAAGTCATATCTTTAGAGTCAATTCCTTTCATTGCATCTACTGCGATAGCAGAGTCTTTAACACTTCTTGAAAGTACTCCTACTGTATCAAGTGAACACGCAAATGGAAAAAGTCCATATCTTGATATCATACCATATGTAGGTTTATATCCTACTATTCCACAATAAGCAGCTGGTTTACGAATTGAGTCCCCTGTATCACTACCCAAAGCAAATGGATAACATCCGCAAGCAACTGAAGCTGCACTACCTGCACTACTTCCTGAAGCCATTCTTTTTAAACTCCATGGATTGTGAACTACACCTGTATGTCCAGTAGTACCAGTACCACCCATACCAAGTTCATCCATTACTGTTTTACTAACAGGAACTGCTCCTTTGTCTTTAAGGTTTTTAACAGCAGTTGCATCGAAGAATGGAACATAATCTTTTAAAGTATTAGAACTACCAGTAGATAAAATATCTTTAGTTGAAAAGTTATCTTTAACGCCAAAAGGAATACCACTTACAAGTTCTTCTGTAATACTACTACCCTTAGCATCATCTATAATAGTTACAAAGGCATTTGTTTTCTTTTGAATACTATGACATTTATCTAAGGATTCTTTTACAAGATAGTCACTAGTAACTTCATTATTCTTTAATTTTTCATGTAAAATTTCTATACTTTCACTTATCATTATCCCACCACCTTTGGAACTTCTACTTCTCTTCCTTCATATTGATCACAGTTTCTTAATAAATCATCAATTGGTATTTCTTCCATTACTTCATCATCACTCCTTAAGTCATCTATAATCATTTCAAAAGGATAACTTAATGGTTCAGTATCTTTAATATTAGGAATTTGATTTATTAAGTCCATATTTTTTTCTATTTCATCAAATTCTTCTTGTATATTAGTTCTTTCCTCTTCAGTAAGACCTATAAGTAACTTATCAGCATAATCATCAATCATCTCTTTTGTAAAATTACTCATTTTTATTCCTCCTTTATTTTAATTCCTAACTCATCTAATTGTTTCTTATCAAGTACACTTGGACTTCCCATCATTAAATCTTGACCACTAGTACTTGTTGGGAATGCTTGAACTTCTCTTAAATTAATCTCATCTTTAATTATCATTAATATTCTATCTATTCCAAGTGCCATTCCTCCATGAGGTGGACATCCATACTTAAATGCAGTAAATAAACTACTAAATCGTTTTTCAACTTCATCACGAGTATAACCTACCACTTCAAAACCTTTAACAAGTGAATCTAAATCATTATTTCTTATCGCTCCGCTTGCCATTTCATTACCATTACAAACAAAGTCATATTGATATGCTAAAACTTTTTCAACATTGTCTTTATTATATTCTATTTTAGTATCATGTGGCAAACTAAATGGATTGTGACAAAATTCATATTTTCTTAATTTATCATCATACTCAAACATAGGAAAGTTATTAATAATACATAACTCTATTTTGTTTTCATCTATTAAATCTAACTTTTTACCAAGTTCTATTCTTATTAATCCAGCAAACTTCTGAGCAACTTTTTTAACTTTATTTGCTATAAAGAACACTACACTATTTTCTTTCATATTTAGATATTCTATTAGTTCTTTTCTTTCTTTATCAGTTAAGAACTTATCAATTGGACCTTTAAAAGTACCATCTTTGCATAATGTTAAATAACCAATACCAGGCATTCCAATGCTACTAGCATAGTCAACTACCTCATTAAACCATGAGTTTGATTTATCTCCAATACCATCTACAACTATTGCTTTAACAACGGATGATTTAAATGGACCAAATGTAGTATTTTTTAATACTCTACTTATATCCTTTATAACAAGTGGGTTTCTTAAATCAGGTTTATCAGTACCATACATTTCCATTGAATCCATATAATCTATTCTTCTAAATGGTTTTTTAGATACATCTTTATCACTATATTTAGTAAATACATCATAAAATATATTTTCACCTAATTCTAATACTTCTTCCTCAGTTATAAAACTCATTTCTAAATCTAATTGATAAAATTCTAGTGTTCTATCTCTTCTTGCATCTTCATCTCTAAAACATGGTGCTACTTGAAAGTACTTATCAATACCACCAACCATCAATAACTCTTTGTATATTTGAGGTGCTTGTGGTAAAGCATAAAACTTTCCTTTAAAGTTTCTACTTGGTACTACAAAATCTCTTGATCCTTCTGGACTAGATGCTGTAAGAATTGGTGTTTGTACTTCAGTAAAACCTAAATCATACATTTTATTTCTTAAATAATGTAATATTTCACTTCTTAATAAAATATTACTTTTAACTTTATCATTTCTCATATCAAGATATCTATATTTTAATCTTATGTCTTCTTGTACTTGTTTACTTGATATTATTTCAAATGGTAATTCATGAAGTGAAGTACCTAATATTTCTAATTTATCAACAAGTAACTCCACTTCTCCACTTTTTAATTTTTCATTTATTGTATCTTTATCTCTCTTACGAAGAGTTCCTTCTAATTTAACAACAGATTCACGAGCAAGTCCTTTAAACATTTCATCATCATTAGACACTGTTTGTAAAACCCCTGTAGTGTCTCTTAAATCTAAAAATAATACTCCTCCATGATCTCTTATGTTTTGAACCCATCCACTAACTACTATTTTAGTTTTAACCATATCATTTGTAATATCTTTTATCATAATACTATGATATATATTTGATTTCATCATTCCTCCTTTTAGTAGTCACAGTTATTAGGTGTTCTTGGATATGGAATAACATCTCTTATATTTTCTATTCCTGTTAAATACATAATAAGTCTTTCAAAACCAAGACCAAATCCTGAATGATAACATCCTCCGAATCTTCTAAGGTTAGTATACCATTCTAAATCATCTTTTGGTATATTTAATTCTTCCATTCTCTTGATTAACTTATCATAATCATCTTCTCTTTGACTTCCTCCAATTAATTCTCCAGAACCAGGAACTTCTAAGTCAACTGCAGCTACTGTTTCATTATCATCATTTAATTTCATATAGAATGCTTTAATATCTTTAGGCCAATTTGTAATAAATACTGGTCCATTAAAGTATTCTGTTATATATCTTTCATGCTCCTTAGCAATATCTTCTCCATATTCAGGTTTAAATTCAAAATCAACTTTGGCCTCTTTTAATAATGTTATTGCTTCTTTATGAGTTATTCTTACAAATTTAGAATTAATAACTTTATTAAGTTTTTCTTTTAATCCTTTTTCAACAAACTTGTCAAAGAAATCTATCTCAAGTGGACACTTATCAAGTACATATTTAACTACATATTTTAGCATTTCTTCTTCGATGTTCATTATACCTTCTAAATCACAAAATGCAATTTCAGGTTCAATCATCCAAAATTCATTAGCATGAGTTTTAGTATTAGAGTTTTCTGTTCTCATAGTTGGACCAAATGTATAAACTTTCTTATAAGCAAGAGCAAAAGTCTCGGCATGAAGTTGACCAGAACCTGTTATATATGTTTGTTTACCAAATAAATCCTTCTTAAAATCAACTTTTTTATCTTCACCTAAAGGAAGATTATTCATATCAAGTGTAGTTAATTTAAACATTTCACCTGAACCTTCACAATCTGCGCCTGTAATTATTGGACTATGAAAATAAACATAATTATTACTTTGAAAATATTCATGAATTGCTTGAGCAGCAACACTTCTTACTCTAAACACAGCATTAAAAAGATTAGTTCTTGGTCTTAAGTATGCTACTTCTCTTAAGAATTCTCTAGTATGTCTTTTAGGTTGAATTGGATAATCCTCAGGTGAGTCTCCTAATACCTCTACGCTCTTAACTTTCATTTCATGACTTTGACCACTACCTTCTGAATTAACAATAGTACCCTTTACTCTTATAGCAGAACCTACTCTTATCTTACTAATAGTGTCAAAATCTTTTAATTCTTTGTCATAAACAAGCTGTAAACTTTTAAAATATGTTCCATCATTAAAATCAATAAATCCAAAATTAGATTGATTTCTATTATTACGAACCCATCCTTCTAAGGTTACATCTTTGCCTTCATATTTTTTAATTTCTTTAAATAAATCTTTTACATCCATATCATTCATTCCTTTCCTAAATAAAAAAGGATGGTATAAGGAGTCATAAAGACGGTACCATCCTTTGTTTACTTTATTATTATAACGGTTTCCCGAGAATACTTACTTAATTTCAATATTCCACTCAGTGGTGTTATTCATATATATAGTTTATTAGTTTACACCAACCACTAACTCTCTTCAAAACATCTATATATTACTTCTCCACCTCAAAGATTTATGTCAAAATTATAGCACTAGTTTTTTTATTTGTAAAGTGGTATTACCCCAAATTATCAAATATAACTATATTCTACTTATTATTTTTATTATAATTAATTCTAAATACTATAAATTATCAATAATTAATCATGTCACATATATGTGATGAATCAACATTAATATTATCATTACTTTTTTTAATAATAAAATATCCAACACACATATTTCCATATTTATCATGTTCTATTTCAAATCCATAGTCATTACTAACTGTATGTATTTGTTCAACTGTCATTTTACATATACCATTAGAATCAAAAATAAAGGATTCAGGATGCAATTTATATACTTCTTTCACACACTTACTTTGATAATTATAATCTATAGTTTCATACTCTTCTTTTTCTTTATACACATTATATTTATAAAAAACATAAATTCCTAAAAATATTATCAAAAAAGATATTACTATAATAACTATTTTTTTATTCATAACCTTCACCTACTAAGAAACAAAAATGGAGCGATGTTTTTGAATATGCAAATGGTGAAAATGATCTTTTTTGTTTTGTATAAACATGAAAATAATATCTCCCATTTTCTTTAATAATATCAGTTATATCATTTTTGAATTTTCCTTCATATATTATTTTTCCATCTTTTTGAACCATCATTGTTTTATTATTATCATATACCTCTTTTAATTCTTGGTTATTATAAAATCCAGAATAACTTTCTCTATATCCAAATTCATCATATATTTCATATTCTTTTATGCTCAACATATATGTATTAGATTGTTCAATTTTATTAAAAAATTCAGAACTATCATAAATATTTCTATTATAATTAGATCCACCATATCTCTTTAAAAAATATCTAACATACTCAGTATCATATCTTGCCGTAATATCTTTTCCATTGATAAAAATATCAAATTTATCATTATAGTCAGTATTAACAAAATAAATCATCATAAAAGTTATTAATATAAAAATTATTAAAATAATATATTTAAATGTAATTTTTAAACCTACACTAATACCATCCATATACTATCACTAAGATAAGTATAACATAATTATCGCTATAATCAATGTAATTATAATTAATATAAGTATGATAAAGAACTCTTTGTGTACTAAATATGAATCCTTAAGAGCATTAAAATGACTAGTTGGATTTCCCTTTTCATAAATAGTTTCCATATCTATATATTTAACATCTATATTATTTTTAGCAAAATAGAATAATTGATTCATTTCATAATCATATCTATTTCCCTTTATATTTAACATTTCTTTTTTATATTTAATATTTATTCCTCTTAAACCACTTTGTGTATCAATGCATTTCTTTCTTGTTTTTAAAAAATACATAATACTAGAAAACTTATTACCAAATTTACTTTTGAAAGGAACATTATCTAAAGAAAAATTTCTTTGTCCGATTACAACATCATTATTTTTAAGTTCTTCTCTTATTTTAATAATATCATTAACACTATGCTGAAGATCTGCATCTACTGTTATATATGCATCTGTTTTTATATTTTTAATACCAGTTTTAATCGCAGCACCTTTACCAAGATTTACTGAATGATACATAACTCTAATGTTTTTATTTAGTTTCTTATATATATTTTTATAATCATTAGTACTACCATCATCTACAACAACTATATCATTAAATTTATTTTTAATTAACTCATTCGTTAAAGTAACTAATCTTGATGTAGGATTTAATACTGGTATTATTATTGATACTTTCATACATCCTCCTTAAATAAAAAGATATAGACTAGCTATATCTTAAATTCTTCAAAGAAATCACTCATAGTAAGTTGTTTTTCTTCTTTAGGTTTAACTTCATCAGAAGTTTCTTTTTTAGTTTCTTTTTCTTTTAATTCACTAGATTTTATTTCTTTTAATTTAGTTACTACAAATATATTATTTATATTTTTCTTTGTAATAACACTACCTACACTTTGTTTATCCATAATATTTATATCACTAGATTTTAAGTATCCAATAGATCCATCAACTATTCCAACGATACTTTTACTACTGATATTAAACACTTTAAATATAGAATACTTTTTAGATTTAGGACTCTTAATAATTAAAGAACCTTTTTTAGCTCTACTAGACATTTCTATATCTTCTACTTTTATTCTCTTAGCAGTATTCTTATCAGTAAATATTGCTAGATATTCCTTATTTTCACTTATTACAAATGCAGAAGAAACAAAGTCATCATCACTTAACTTAATAGCTTTAACTCCACCTGCTTTTAAACCAAACTCAGGTATTTCATCTGTATTAAATCTTAAAGCGTATCCATTATTAGTTACGATTACTGTATCTTTGCCACTATTGTTACTTATAGATACTACTTCATCATCATCTTTTAACTTAAACATTGTTATTGGTTTTGAATATCTTGAAACAGCAAAATCTTTAAGTCTCATCTTTTTAATCATACCATTTTTTGTAACAGTTGTGATTAAAGTATCATCAAACTTATCAACACCGATAGATCTAATTATTTTCTCATCATCACTTACTTTAATGTAGTTAGATATGTGAGTACCTAAATCTTTATATTTAGCCTCTTGAATATCTCTTACTGGTAAGTATAAGAAATTACCTAAATTAGTAAATAATACTATAGTATCTATATTATTTATTTTATAGAAACCTTCAATATAATCATTTTCTTTAACAGCAGGTAATTCTTGAGTATTAGAACTATTATATGACTTTAATGATATCTTTTTAACATAACCAGTTTTAGAGATACATACTATAAAGTCATCTTTACTTATCATATCAAGTTCATCTATTTTAATTTCAGTTATTTCACTCTTAATTTCAGTTTTTCTAGGAGTAGCATATTTCTTTTTAATTTCTCTTAATTCACTTTTCATAACTGACTTTAATTCATTTTCATCATTTAATATTTTTTCACATTCTTTAATTAGTTCTTTTAGTTTTTCACTTCTCTCTTCAAGTACAACAACATCAGTATTAGTAAGTTTATATAATTGTAACATTACGATTGCTTCTGCTTGTTCTATCGTAAAATCATACTTCTCAACTAAATTAACTTTAGCATCACTTTTATTCTTACTTGATCTAATTGTCTTAATAACTTCATCTAATATTGATATTGCTTTAATAAGTCCTGAAACTATATTAAATTCCTTTTGATATGCTGCTAGATCAAACTTAGTTCTATTAGTTATAACTTCAGTAAAATGATTAATATAAGCATCTAATATTTGAATTATACCAAGTGTTTTAGGTGTCCTATTAACAATAGCTACCATATTATAATTGTATGATATTTGTAAGTCAGTATTTTTAAGCAAATAATTTAATATAAATTCTTTGTTTGCACCACTCTTTAAGTCTATTGCTATTCTAAGACCTTCTCTATCAGTTTCATCTCTTACTTCTGCAATTCCATCTATTTTTTTATCTATTCTTAACGAATCTATTTTTTGAACTAGAGCCGCTTTATTAACATCAAAAGGAATTTCAGTTATTATTATTTGTTCTTTTCCTTTTTCTTTTTTAAATTCAGTTTTACTTTTAACTATTACTTTACCTCTACCAGTAGTAAAAGCATCTATTATACCCTGTTTTCCTTCTACTATTGCACCTGTTGGAAAATCAGGACCTTTAACTATTTCTAAAATAGTATCAAGTCTACAATTAGGTGAATCTATTCTTTTAATAGTAGCATCTATTATTTCACCTAAATTATGTGGTGGGATATTCGTAGCATAACCTGCACTTATACCATTGGCACCATTTACAAGTAAGTTTGGAAACTTTGCTGGAAGTACAGTTGGTTCTAAAAATCTATCATCAAAGTTAGGTGCCCATTTAACTGTATCTTTTTCTAAATCACCTAAAAGTTCTCCACTTATATGTGCTAATTTTGCCTCAGTATAACGGTAAGCAGCAGCTTGATCTCCATCCATAGAACCATTGTTACCATGAATATCAACTAATATAGAGTTTTGTTTCCACCATTGACTCATTCTTACCATTGCATCATAAACACTAGAGTCACCATGTGGATGGAATTTACCTAATACATCTCCTACTGTAGCGGCACATTTGATATAACCTTTATCCCATGTATTACCTGCTTTATACATAGCATATAATATTCTTCTTTGAACAGGCTTTAAACCATCTCTTACATCAGGAATAGCTCTATCTAAAATAATTTCTTTGGCATATTTACTAAATCTATCACCCATTATCTCTTCAAGCGCATAATCTTGTATTCTTTTTAATATATCATTTTTCATGTCTCACCTACTTATTTCTATAGTCATCTTCCATTGTGAACTCAACATTTTCATTTATCCATTCTTTTCTTGGTTCAACTTTATCACCCATTAATACACTAACTCTTTTTTCAGCTAAAGATGCATCATCAATATTAACTCTTATTAAACTACGAGTATCTGGATTCATAGTTGTTTCCCATAATTGTTCAGGATTCATTTCACCTAAACCTTTATATCTTTGAATAGAATACTTACCAGTATTTTCACTTTTGATTTCGTTTAGTTCTTCATCACTATATGCATAGAATTTCTTTTTACCATAATCTAGTTTATATAATGGAGGTAATGCTATATAAAGTTTGCCTTCTTCTATTAATGGTCTCATATATCTATAGAAGAATGTAAGTAAAAGTATTTGAATATGTGCTCCATCTACATCTGCATCTGTCATAATGATTACCTTATCATAATTAGAATCTGCAATGGAGAAACTTTGACCCACTCCTGCTCCTATAGTATATATCATAGTATTTATTTCTTCATTTTTTAATAAATCATCCATATTTGCTTTATCCGCATTAATAACTTTACCTCTTAAAGGAAGAATTGCTTGGAATTTTCTATCTCTACCACCTTTCGCAGAACCTCCGGCAGAGTTTCCTTCTACTAAAAATAATTCATTTATTTTAGCATTCTTACTTTGAGCAGGTGCTAGTTTACCTGATAAATTCTTTTCTATTTTATTTTTATTTTTACCATTACGTGCTTCTAATCTAGCTTTTCTAGCAGCTTCACGAGCAAGTTTACTCTTTAATGCTTTTTCCATAATAGTAGTTGCTGAACCTTTGTTTTCCTCTAAATAGAAAGATAATTTATCATAAACAATACTTTCAACAACTTGTTTAGCTTGAGGTGTTCCTAGTTTACCTTTAGTTTGACCTTCGAATTGTAATAATGCTTCAGGTATTTTTAAACTTATTATAGCAGTTAATCCTTCACGAGCATCACTTCCATCTAAAGTATCATTTCCTTTAAGTAAATTATTCTTTTTAACATACTCATTAAATACTTTAGTAATCGCAGTTTTAAATCCTACTTCATGAGTACCACCATCAATAGTTTTAACATTGTTTACAAATGATAGTATACTTTCATTATAGGTATTTGTATACTGCATTGCGATATCTACTACTATACCATTCTTCTCACCATTAAAATTAATTACTTTATTGATTGCCTCTTTACCATCATTTACATATTCTACAAAAGAAACAAGTCCATTATCATAACTATATACATTATGTCTATCCGTTTCCTCATCAATAACTTCCATAGTAAGACCATTTATTAAAAATGCACTTTCTTGCATTCTTTCACATATTGTAGAATAACTAAATCTTGCATTTCCAAATATTTCTTCATCTGGAAAGAACTCAACAGTAGTACCTGTTTGTTTAGTAGTTCCGATTTGTTTTAATGGTTTATCTACTTTACCACCATTCTTAAATGATATTTCACATATTTTACCTTCTCTACAAATAGTTACTTTCATCCATTTAGATAATGCATTAACTACAGATGAACCAACTCCGTGAAGTCCTCCTGATACTTTATAACCATCAGTCTCAAACTTACCACCAGCATGAAGCACAGTATAAATAACCTCAGGTGTAGATGATCCACTTGAATGTTTACCAATTGGTACTCCACGTCCTTCATCTTTTACAATAACACTTCCTATTTTAGTTATCGTAACAGTTATTTTTTTACCAAATCCATTTATAGCTTCGTCTATAGCATTATCAACGATTTCCCAAACTAAATGATGTAGTCCTCTTTTATCAGTAGAACCTATATACATACCAGGTCTTTTTCTTACTGCTTCAAGACCTTCTAATATTTTAATTGATTTTTCATTATATTCTGCCATAATCACCTTATCTCCATTACTAATTATACACAAATAAAATTAAAGTGTAAACACACACTTTACACTTTAAATGACTCTTATAAGTCTACTATTTCCATTTTATCTTCTTTTTTATCTTTATTTTTTTCATCAAGTTCAACAAATTCTATATTATCTTTTTGTTTATCATTTTGTTCTTTATCACTGTTTTCTATCTCAATAAAATCATTTCTTTTAGCTTTATAAGGTGCAACTTCTTCCATCATTTGAACCTCACTTTTAAATATAGAGTCAACTGGTTCTTCTTTAACTTCTTCTGTATCTTTAAATTTCTCTTTTAATTCTTCATCAGATAATAGATTAATACTATAGTCCTTAGCAGAATCAAGTTTTAATAAATATTCTTCATCAGCAAGTTTGTATTGTTTATCACTGCTTGCTAATAGAGGGAAAAATACAATCGGTAAAAGTACTAATCCAATTTTAAATGCCATACTAGTTGAAAATACATTTCCTAATTTATAAAACATAATAGATAGTATAACACAATTAACAACTGGTACAAAAAATAATATACCATAAAATGTAGACATTTCTGTTATTTCAAGAACAGTAAATAAATTAGCTATAGGATACATTGCAGACTTTTCATTCTTCTGTGCCTTTTTAAATAATTTTTTACCACCTATCATTATTATAATTGAATCAATAAATGTCATTGATAAAAGTATTAAACATGTTATTACTATAATATTTATTGTACTTGGATTCATTTTTACCTCCTATTTTTACATAATAATAATACAATAATAATCATTTTTTTGCAATATTTATATTTTTTTAAAAAAAAATGTTGCAAAATATGAAAAAATAAGGTATTATTAATTAGACAGCCAAAAGAAAAGCTTAATGGGCTTGTAGCTCAGCTGGTTAGAGCGTTCGTCTGATAAGCGAAAGGTCGATGGTTCAAGTCCATTCAGGCCCACCATTTATTAAATGGCCCGTTGGTGAAACGGTTAACACACACGCCTTTCACGCGTGCATTTATGGGTTCAAATCCCGTACGGGTCACCATTTGAATAATAAACTTCCCACGCGGAAGTTTTTTTTATTATATAAAAATAAGTAGTATAAATACCACTTACTTCAGTCCTTGCTATAGCGATAGCTTTTTTACTTCATAATTATCAAGACCGCTTTTTTTAAGAGTAAGAGCAATCTCTTGAATTACAATATCTTTTTTATCAATAACTGTTCCCATATAATTGATAATATCTCTATATTTTTCTTCAAGTTCACACAATTGTACAAAATACTCATCTTTATGTAATTCATCAAGTCTTCTCAAATACTCTTTAACTCTCTCATCAGTTTCAACAAGTTTAACCAATTCATCCCTATCAAGTGTAAGCATTAATAAAGGCTTATACTTTTCAATGAATTCTTCACGGCTTAATTTTTCTTCTCCCATACTTCCTCCTTTCCAGAGTTCCCTCTATTATTATAATTAGCCATAAAAATCAAAAACACTTCTTTTTTTATTAAATTTTAAATAAAAAGTCAAAAAAAAGAACTATTTCTAGTTCTTATAATTGAATTCCAGTTTTATGTTTATATATTACTACAAATCCAATAGCATTACACATAAGAGTTATACCAAGTAATACAAGAGCATTAGACACCCCTGTTTTAGGATTCTTAACAGCAGCACTATCCCCATAGAAATAACGCATATCAAAGCTAAAACTCATTTTATCAATATTATTATAACCATCTATAAATGTAACATTTATTTTAATATAATCACCGAATTTTGTAAACCAGCATTTAGTATCTTTTATAGAACAGTTATCAAGTAATTTATCCATTTCACTATGACCATTTCCTATTTCAAGTAAGAAAATCACTAGATATTCTGCGACTTCAGGATCTCCTGATACATATTTTAATATATTATTTTTATACTCAAATTCAGCTAAACTTTTTCCAGTAGTAGTATCTGAAAGAATAATTGAATCTTTTGTACCTTTTACATTATACCTAGAATTAAAATTAATTCTCATATAATAACTAAATTCTTCTACAAATTCAGACCAACTCTTAATTAATCCCGATTTTTTAAAATCATTTTCATAATAATTTTTCTCAATAGAACTATAATTTTCTATTTTCTTTAACAATTTTAAATTTGTTATCTCATTAGAACACAAATATAATTTTTCTAATTTTTTTAATCCAATGATTGGTTCAATTGAAACAATAAAGTTTGAACATAAATTTAAGTGATCTAAATTAGCTAAATTTTTAATAGCATCAATTTTAACTATTTTATTATCACGCAAGTCTAAAGTAGTTAATCCTGTAAAATATCCAAGTTCGTCAATTGTTACAATTGGATAATCAGCATTAGAAAAATCTAATTTTTTTACTTTAGTTATGTCACCAGCAACTATTCTAAGAGGATTTTCTAAAAAGTTAATCTCTGCATCTTTAATATAAGTAGAGCTTATTTTTGACTTTATTGCATCATATAAGGCTTTATTATTTTCAAAATTAATTGTAGTTGCATTATTTACTTCTTTATACCAGAAATACCATGTAGCTGTTGCACTTTTATATAATTCAGTATTACTCTCATTATATCCAGTTGGTTTCTCTGTACTTCCAGCTGCCCAATCAGAATATTCTTTACATTTTTTTCCTTGTTCAATTTTTAAATCAAAAACTATATCACTTTGTGTTTTAGCACAACTGTAGAAGTTCTCTTTTTCATAAGTTAATGTAGCATCTAAACTACCTTCACTACCACAAGGAACTTGTTGATATTTAACTACAGTACTTTCTGCATCTGTAGAACAAGCATAATATTTTGTTGGATCATAAGTATTTTTTACAGTTCTATAACTATATAAAGTTACTTCTGCTCCACCACCATTATTAGGATAACCTTCAGGAGCTGTTAAAGCTGGTTTCCTAATTCCTCTGCTATCTGCATAATAAATCTTAGTTGTTTCTGCATTAACACTTAAGTTAAATGAGAATATTAATAATAAAAAACTAATGAATTTTACTATTTTTAAATTTTTCTTTTTCATTTCATACCACCTTACTATTATCTATATAAAAGTGTATCAAAATAATATATTTTAGTCAATAGACATTTTATTTACAAAAAAAGAATTAGTTAATTTTACTAACTAATTCATCTATTTTAACTATTTCTTGTTCACCGCTAATCATATTTTTTAATGATACTGAATTACATTTTAATTCATCTTCACCAATAATAACAACATATTTAATATTCTCTCTATTAGCTATATTCATTGCTTTTTTAAGTTTAATATTATTTAATTCAGTTAATACTTTTAAATTATTATTTCTTAATAATTCAGATATCTCAAATAAGTTTTTATCGATATTAAATGCATAAACATAGACATCATATTTAATTATCTTTTCAGTTTCTTTTTGACGTAATAATTCATATATTGGTTCTAATCCAAATGACATACCTATTGCTGGATATTCATTGCCATTATTTAAAAAATTTGTAATTATTTTATCATATCTTCCACCTGAACCTAGTGCTGATTTAAAATTTTTAGATTTATCAAATATTTCCCATACACTTCCTGTATATATTTCTAAACCTCTTGCTAAGAAAGGAGTAAATATACATATATCATTTAATCCTACTGCATTAATTAAATTTATTAATTTATCAAGTTCATCTAGTCCCTGTTTTAATAGATCAATATTTGTATTTTCTAATTCTTTTTTTAATTCATCAAAACTATAATTAAAATAATTAAATACTTTATCAATAACTATTTTATCAGTGTGATTTATTAGTTCTTTTTCTATTTCTTCTCTAGTCATTTTATCTAATTTATCTACTGATATTATAAATGATGGAATATTTTCTTTTGAAACACCTGAATATTCAAGTATTCCACTTAAGAACTTTCTATTATTAAATCTTATTTCAACGTCAATATTAAATTCTTTAAATACTCTTTTAGTCATATTAAAATATTCTACTTCTGCAGATGGACTCTCAACACCACAAGCATCAACATCACATTGATAGAATTCTCTTGCTCTTCCTAATTTAACTGGTCCATCTCTAAACACCTTACCTATTTCATATCTTTTAAATGGTAAAATTAAGCCTTTATTCATACCAATTACTTTAGAAAAAGGTACTGTTAAATCATATCTAAGTCCTATTTCACGAGAACCTTGATCACTAAATTTATACACTTCTTTTAATATTTCACTTCCACCAGCATATTTACTAGCAAGTAAATCATAATAACATAATTGTGGTGTCTCAATTGGTAAAAAACCATATAATTCAAAATATTTTTTCAATGTATCTGTTATTCTATTTCTAATGATTTGTTCTTCAGGCAGAAAATCATTAGTACCTTTTAAATTCATTAATTTAAATTCATTATTCATTTATCTTCCTCTTCCTTGTATAACCTCTTCATATACACTATTTGTCATATAATTCAAATATGTTTTTTGATTATAATTCTTTTTGAATTCTTCTTCTATTAATATTAGTTTTGTCAGTAATGCTTTATATTCACTTTCTAACATATATTCTTTATATTTATTAATTATAATACCTTTCAATTTATTAATTTCATCTAAAACTATTCCAGCATCTTCATCACTTGTATCTTCATCATTTAAAATCTTTATCATAAACTTTATAACTTTATCAATTTTTTTATTAATTTTTTGTTTTATATATGCTTCTCTTAATTCTGGATCAACAAGTGTTAGTTTTTTTGCTACTACATTATAACCAGGAACACTTTTATTTGGTGTAACACTAAGACCAACTACATTTACATTATAGTATAGTAATTTTTCATTAGGATTATCTTTATCAATAATATATTTTTTCATTATATCACCTACAATAAATCATTTCTATATTCCTTAGTTATTCTTTTTCTTTCTTCTTCTCTATATTCATTTATTAATTTATGATTACCATTTAAAAGTACTTCAGGTACTTCCATTCCTCTATATTCTCTTGGTTTTGTATAAACAGGATAATCAAGCAAATTATCATTAAAACTCTCTGTTTCTAAACTAGTGCTGGTAATAACACCATCAATTAGTCTTACTACTGAATCAGTAATTGCCATCGCAGGTATTTCACCACCAGTTAATATATAATCTCCTATAGACACTAATGAATCCGCAAGAGTATATATTCTTTCATCAAATCCTTCATAATGACCACAAATTATTATAAGATGTTTTAATTCTTTTAATTCTTTTGCTTTTGTTTCATTATATGTTTTACCTCTTGGTGTTAATAATATAACATGAGAATCTTTTGTTTTTACACTTTCAACTGCGTTAAATACAGGTTCACACATCATAATCATACCACCACCTCCACCAAATTGATAATCATCAACTTGATTATTTTTATATGGAGTATAGTCTCTAATATCAACAATATTAATTGTGACCTTTTCTTTCTCTATTGCTCTTTTAATAATACTTTCTGATAAAAAACCATCAAACATTTTAGGGAATAATGTAAGTATGTCTATTCTCATAAAAACACCTCTATTCCATGAAAATATATTGCATTATTTTTCTTATCTATTTTAGTAATAAAGTCTTTATTATATGGTATATATTTACCAGAAACTTTTATTATTTTATTACCATTGTCATTTCTATATTCTTCTATCTTACCTATTAATTTATCATTATTGTATGCATTCATTAATAAGAACTCTTCAGGTAATATTTCATCATCATTTAGTTCAAGATCGTCTTTTAATATATATACATAAGCACCTTTATACTTTAAAACATCATTTATATAATCTATTCCTTTAAATTTAATCATATCAAACTGTTTATGTCGTCTGTATTTCTCTATAATTTCTTTTGATTTATGCATTCCGACATATAATGTTTTGCCACTTAAAAAGACTTTGTCTTTATATTCAAAGTTACTTAACAATCTCACTTCTCCTTTAAGAGCATGTGTATTAACAATTTTACCTACATAAACATAATCATTCATTTTTACTCCATAAATTATACAACACTATTCCTGATGAAACTGCTACATTTAGACTTTCACATTTACTATTCATATTTATTTTAATAACTTCATCACATAAAGACAATATATCTTCTGAAACACCATTACCTTCATTTCCAAATATTATAGCAAAATTATCCATTTTTTCAAGTGTTTCAAGAGATTTAGAAGTATTAAGACTTGTTCCTATTACTTTTATATTGTTATCTTTAATTTGACTTATAACATGTTCTAAATCATCTATAATAATATTGATATTAAATATCATACCACCTGTACTTCTCAATGTTTTTTCATTATATGCAGATACTGATGATTTAGAAAAAACAACTGTATCTATACCAAAAGCAACTGCATTTCTTATAATAGTCCCAGCATTACCAGGATCTTGTATATCATCTAATATAATAATTTTTTTTCCAATCTTTTCTTCTTTCTTGATTTTAGCTACACCAAGTAATCTGGGAGTACTTTTTAAATCGCTTATGCTTTTCATAACTTCATGGGTTACTTCATCATATTGAAAATCATATTTACATTCATATCCTTCAAGAACATATAATTCTTTAAGTAAATTGTTTTTGATAGCCTCTTCAACGAGATTTTCACCTTCAATTATAAATAAGCCTTTTTCAAGCGAATACTTTTTATTTAATATTTTTCTTATTTCTTTAATTCTACCATTATCTTTAGATGTAATAAGCATACTACTCCTCCTTTAATACTTTTTGTGCTTCTTTATAATTTGGATAATACTTTTTTACATATTTCCAAAAATTTTTAGAATGATTAAACTCTATAAAATGTGATAGTTCATGTACTATAACATAATCAATTTCATTTATAGAATATTTTATTAATTCAGAATTTAATTTAATTAATTTTTCTCTTTTATTACAATATCCCCATTTTCTTTTCATTTTTCCTATTAATACCTTAGGATAAGGAATATCTTCTTCAAATAAATTATAACAAACACTTACTCTATCATTAAATATCCTTTGTGCTTCATTTGATAAGAATGTTTTTAAATAAGTTTTATTTTTAACAAAAACTTGACTACCAACAAATTCTATTTTAGAAACTGTATTTAGAATTACTACATCATATTTATTTCCTAAATAATAAAACTCTTCTTCCTTTTCTTCTTTTCTTTTCGCAACCTCGTTCATTTTAATTATAGAATCTTTGTTATTGTTTATAAACGAAAGAATCATTGATTTAGTTACAAAGTAATTACATGTAATATGTATACCATCCTTTTTAACTCTAAGGTACATGTTCTTATTATTTTTCTTCTCTACTATCACATTAAATTTTTGTCCATCTAATAATACTTCCATTTTAAACCTCATATTAATTATAACATGTATTTAAAAAAGAAAAAAGGTTACTTAGTAACCAATTTAGTTTTACTTACTTTTCTACCCATTCAGTTTTCAATTCAGTGTCATTATTATTTTCAGTATTGTTTTTTATTATTTCTTTTATTTCTTCTTCATCTGTTACTTTTTCAATAGTCTCTTCACCAGTAATTGGATCAGTTACATTTTTATCTATTAACCAATTCAATTCTTTTTCGATTTCTTCTACTTTATCACCAACTTTTGGATTATAATTTTCTGATTTTTTAAGTAATGCATCAGATAATTTAATTTCATTTTCAAGTGATGAATCAGTATCATCTGAAACTATAGTTTTAGTTTTATCACTTATATTATCAACAGGTACTATATAAGTAGGTGCTTCTAATCCCAAATCTTCTTCAGTAGGAAGTTCAAAATCTTGTGCTTCTTCTTTAGTTAAACCTCTTCTTTCAATTAATTTATCATTATCGACAAATTCAATTATTGAGCTACCAAATACTGCATATAAATTAATATCACTAGAAATATTCATAGTTTCATTGTTAGTGTAATCTATAATCATATTATTTTCTTTTTTTGACCATCCTAAAAATTTATTATTTTCATTTGATAGATAACTAGCATCAAGTACTTCATAATCATTTAATTTATCTTTTGTAACATTATAACTTTCAATTATATTTAAATTATTATCATAATAATTAACTCTATAATATTCAACTGTTTTAGCGTATAAATTAATTATTCCATTATTATTATATTTAATTATATTCTTATCCAATGAAGTTACTTTATTAGTATAATTTTCATCTGTATACCATCCTTCGAATATTAAATCAGTTTGTGGTTCTGATAATTTTATAGTTCCATCTGATAATTTATATTCATTTTTATTATTAGATTTATGAGAATAATTAATTATATATGTTTTTTCTTCACAATTTAAATATATATTTTTTGATGAAGTTACTTTTTCATTAAAATTATATTCATTTGTATAGTTTTCATCTGTATAATATTTACAACTATCAAAACCTTCTGGTATGTATTTATCTACTTTATCATTAGTTTTAGTCACGTATGTTTTATCATTGTAATGATAAGTTATTTCATAAGTTATATCATCATTTTTAATTATAACTTTTTTTTCATTAATAACTATTTTTACCTGTTTTACTATTCCTTCAATATTTTCTTTATTTTCACCAATTTCAGGTTCAGGTATTATATAATCTTTATGAGGTTCTTTAATATCATCAGTTATTTCTTTCTTTTGATGAGAAACTAATAATCCTATAACAGTAGCAATTATTATTAATAAAGATAGTGCAGTAAAAACAATGACTCTTTTATCATCATCTTCTATAAATTCTTCATCTATCTCAATTTTATCTTTTTTAGTATTTTTCATGCTTCCTCCATTAAGTAGTATATATCTATTTTCTTTCAAATTAATTATAATTATATTTATGATACCCAGTCAATAACATATGTAAAATTATTGTAAAAGAAAAAAGAGCATTTGCTCTTAAAAATCTCTATTTCTTAAAAATGCTGGCATTTCTAATTCTTCATCATCGTCAGTTATTTCTTGAATTTTCTTTTCTCCTTCGATTGAACGATATAAAGGTTCAGTTGAATCTTCAAATCCAGTTGCTATAACAGTAACAACTATTTCATCAGTTAATGCTTCATTTATTACAGAACCAAATATAATATTAACTTCTTTATTAGCAACAGCTCTTACAACTTCTACAGCATCTTCTGCCTCGAATAATGTCATTGAGTTACCACCAGTAATATTAACAATACAATCAGTCGCTCCATTAATTGTTGTTTCAAGTAGTGGACTCTTAACAGCTTGCTTAGCTGCTTCTACTGCTCTGTTATCTCCAAATCCAACACCGATACCAATTAAAGCATCTCCTCTGTCCTCCATAACAGTTCTAACATCTGCAAAGTCTAAGTTAACAAGTCCAGGAACACTAATTAAATCAGATATTGATTGAACTCCTAATCTTAACACATTATCAACTTCTTTAAATGCAGCTGTTAATGGCGTAGATCTATCAATTATATCTCTTAACCTATCATTAGGTATTACAACTATTGTATCAACATGTTTTCTTAATTCATCAATACCAACTAGTGCATAATCCATTCTCTTTGGACCTTCAAACTTAAATGGTTTTGTAACTATAGCAACTGTTAAACAACCAAGTCCCTTAGCAATTTCAGCAACTACTGCTGCAGAACCAGTACCAGTTCCACCACCCATTCCAGCAGTGATAAATACCATATCTGCTCCTCTTAAAGCATCTTCAATTTCTTCTTTTGCTTCAAGTGCTGCTTCTCTTCCTACTTCTGGTCTTGTACCTGCTCCTCTACCTTTAGTAATTGTTTTACCAAGTTGAATTTTATGTTCAGCTTGAGAAACATTTAGTACTTGTTGGTCAGTATTAGCTACAATGAATTCAACACCTCTTAAACCAGAATCAATCATTCTGTTAACAGCATTACATCCTCCACCACCAAGACCAATAACTTTAATATCCGCGATTTGATCCATTTCTAATTTATTATTCATATTTCACTCCTTAACTATCGAAAAAATATTTATATATTTTTCCTAGTATGCTACTATTATTAGTTTTCTTTATATTTAATAATTCATCCTGTAAATCACCATCTACTGTAAAAGCTTTTTTATTTCTAAACGCTAATTTTTCATGATAATATTTTACATTACCTAAAACAGTAGAATATTTATTGTGTCTACAACCAATTTCTTTTACTTTATATACTTCCATTTCACGACCAAATATTTCATCAACTATTAGATTAAAATCATTTGCCTCAGTCGTGCCTCCCGTTATTATTATATAACTAATTTCCATCTTTGTTAAGAGGTTTATTTGTTTTTTAGCTAAGTCTAATATTTCTTTTATTCTAGATGATATAATTTCACTAATCTCATATTGATTAATTTTAATTGTCTCATCATTATTTGTAACCACATCTTCACTCCAAGAAGTAGATGCATTTCTTTTACTAGCAAGAGCAAACTTTTCCTTTAATTTTCTTGCTTCTATTTTATTTATATCATATATATAACAGATATCTCTGTCAATACTTCTACCACCAATCTCAATATTTTCAGTATCAACTAATACACCTTTTTTAAAGATACTAACTTCTGTTTTCTCTTCTCCAATGTTTATTACTGATACGTTTTTACTATCAAGTTCTTTATTTTTGAATTCGTAGTAATCACTTACTCCACCAAAATTAATATCAACTATTGATACACCAATATTTTCAAGTAATGACACTGCTGTATAAACATTTTTTTTAGGAACCAAACTAATCAGTGCCTTACAAGATAAACTTGAACTTTGAAGTCCCTTAGGATCCTTAACTTTCTTATCATTAACTTTAAATTCAACTGGTGTAATATTTACAAGTTCTTTATTATTTGGAATTTTATTGTATACGCAAGTTTGTAATACATTAACAACATCATCCCCATCAATAATACCATCTTCATTAGTTATATCAATTTTAGCTTCAGTCATTAAAAACTCTGCATAATAAGAAGGTATTGTTAAAAGAACTTTATTAACTTTGATATTCAACATATCTTCACATCTTGAAAAAACTTCTCTTAATGAAATCAATGTTTCTTCTGGATTAACTATTAATCCTTTTTTTATACCTTTAGATTTTACTTCGGACACTGCTAGAACATTAGTCTCATTTTTATAGACTTCACATACTACAAGTTTAACTGTAGATGAACCAATATCTAAACTTGATATTATTTCTTTCATGTATCCTCCTTATAATCTATATATCATTATACCAAAAAAAACATCAATTTCAAATATTTACTTTATTAATTTTATATTTTCATTAGATTTTTTACATTTTTTTAATTCAACAAGAAAAAAAGTACTAGTTTTTTTAGTACTTTATTTAGTTAATGATACTACTGATGTTGAAGCAGCAACTTTTAATAGTTCTTCATTAGTAAGATTATCACCTATAATATAATAGTCTTTTCCATTCATACTCCAATTAATAGATGTGTCAGTTAAGCTTCCAAGAACATTTTCATAAAACACTAACTCACCTGATGTGCTGGTAACCTCAAACTCTTTTGGAGTTTTACTTACCTCTTCTATTAAAGTAAATGATTTATCACCAGTAAATGTTAATATTATCCTTTCAGAATTATTTGTTTTAACAGTCTCTTCACTTTGAAGTTTTGTTCCTGTTGGTAAATACATAGGGTAAAGAACTTGATCTATAGAACTAACATTTTTATTATCAACTTCTTCACTAGTACTTTCTACTTCAAAATTATTCTCATCAAATTTAGGTTTAAAATCTATTTTAGATATTTTAAATGTTATATTAGCAATTCCTTCTTTGTTATATACTTCAACTTTCTCAGGAACCATTTCTCTATTGAATGTTATTTTTTGACTAACTAAAGAACTATTATTTGGATAATTTACTGTTGATGATAAGATATATTTTTCATCTTTTTCTTCAAAAACGACATTAGAATCATTTTCAAGATCTTTTAATAAAGAACTCAATATATATGATTGACTACTATTATATGGCCATTCACTTTGAAATTTAAAACTCTTATTTAAACTAGGCGTTACTACAAATACACCATTTTCATTTTTAAGAATTATTTGTTTATGATCAGAGTCTCTATTTTCAAGTGTTGCTTTATAATAGTCCCCCTCCATATAATCAACTGTTACAGTATAATCATAAACTTCTTCATTACTAACAATTTCCATATCTCCTGTTAATTTATACATACTACTATCACTTAACAATTTTTTATATTTAGAAATTGCTTTGTTTGAATCCATTTTACTACACCCTACTAGTAAAAGACACGATACTAATAGTAATAAAAACTTTTTAATAATTTTCCCCTCCTACACTAAATTATATTTTCATTATAATTTTATATGAATAAAATAATTATTTTTGGTTAAAACTATAGTTAGAGGAGGAATATACATGAATACATTATACAAAATATGTCTTACTCTTATAATAATTGGTGCTATTAACTGGGGAATGATTGGTGTCTTCGGAGTTAATTTAGTTGAATTATTATTTGGTAAAGAGTCTTTTTTAACCAACTTTGTATATGCACTTGTTGGTATTAGTGGGCTTGTATCAGTTGGAATTCTTTTAAAACCATTCGATGAACATCATGAACAATAATTTTATACAATAAAAAAACCAGAAATTCTGGTTTTTTTGTTTATTATAATCCTAAAGAACTTTTATCTACTTTAATTCCAGGACTCATAGTTGAAGATATGCTAATATTTTTAATAAAAGTACCTTTAACTCCATTTGGTTTATTCTTTACTATTTCAGATACAATAGCTCTTAAATTTTCTTCTAATTGTTCTTCAGTAAATGATAATTTACCAATTGTTAAATGTAAGTTTCCATAAGAATCATTCTTATATTCAACCATACCTTTTTTAATATTACTAATAGCTTCTTTAACATTAGTAGTAACTGTTCCTAATTTTGGATTTGGCATTAAACCTTTAGGTCCTAAAACCTTACCTAATTTACCTAGTAAAGGCATCATTTCAGGAGTAGCAACGATAGTATCAAAGTCGAACCAATTTTCTTTTTCGATCTTTTCTAACATATCTTCAGCTCCACAATAATCTGCTTCACTAGCTTCATCAGCTTTAGTCTTAGTAACAACTAAGATTTTTTTAGTTTTACCAGTTCCATTAGGAAGAACAAAACTACCTCTAACATTCATGTCAGTTTTTTTAGCATCGATATTTAACTTTAATACTAGGTCTACTGATTCATCGAATTTTCTAGTTTTTAAGCTTTTAAGTAATTTTATCGCTTCAGTAACATCATAATTTTTAGTTTTTTCAACATTACCTAATGCTTCCACATACATTTTACTATGTTTCTTCATAATTTAACCTCCTTATGTGGTGTTTGGATTATCTTTTTTATCTCACGCTATAATAAATAATTATTAATTATTATTCGTTAGTTTCTTCAGCTTCAGATTGTGCTGTTGCTTCTACTTCAACAGATGTACCTTCAGCCATTGCCTTAGCACTTTCTTCCATTTCTTCAAGTGATGCTTCTAATTTAGCAGCTTGAGCTTCTGCTTCTTGTGCTTCTTTTGCTTGTTCTTCAAGTTCTACATCAGTCATTCCTTTAACAGCTATACCCATATTTCTAGCTGTACCAGCAACGATTCTCATAGCAGCATCCAAATCATATGCATTTAGATCTGGTAACTTAATTTCAGCAATTTTCTTAACATCATCTTTAGAAATTGTTGCAACTGTACTATTAGCTCCTTTAGTACTACCTTTTTGAATACCAGCAGCCTTTAATAATAGTGTTGGAGTTGGTGGAGTCTTAAGTACGAAATCAAATGTTCTATCATCATAAATAGAAATTTCAACTGGTACTACATCTCCCATCTTATCTCTAGTTGCATCATTATATTTAGTACAAAATTCTTGTAGATTAATTCCTGCAGGTCCTAATACAGTTCCGACTGGTGGAGCTGGTGTAGCTTTTCCTGCTTGAATTTGTAACTTAATTTTCTTTACAACATTTTTTGCCACGAAAAACACCTCCTATAAAATTTTAGTTTTAATTTTTTCGCGAGTGGTATAATGATAATCCTATAATCTCCCACTTCTAATTTATATATAAATATAAATCGCTTATTCATAATATCATAGATTTCCCTTAAAATCAAGCAATTTCTCATATTTCAATCAAAAAAGAGCATATGCTCTTATATATTTATTATTTTACTTTTATTAGGATCAACTAAAATTTTAACAGCATCATCAAGACCACTTGTTAATCTCTCAAAAGCACCTTGAATGTCATCTAGTGTTACAACATCGTCAATAAACTTTTCTAAGTTAATTTTTTTATCTGCTAATAATTTAATTACTGTATCAAATTCAGCAGGTTTATAAGCAATTGAACCTTTAATATTTATTTCTTTCATTACACCAGCAACTAAAGGTACACTGACATTACTAAGAGAAATTCCTACTAAAATCAAATTACCATTTGGTTTAGCAAATATTATTCCACTTGAAACTGCAGGACTATTTCCACAACAGTCAGCTACTACATCAAAACCATTACCTGTTTTAGCAAATAATTTTTCTGATAGTTTAGGATCTAATGCATTAAACCATTCATCAGCAACTCCTAATTTTACTGCTTTACTTCCTCTTGCTTCATTAGTTTCAGTCAAAGCAACATAGCTAGCACCCTTTAGTTTTAGGAATAATGCTGTTAAAAGACCAATTATTCCTCCACCAATAACTAAAACTTTATCACCTTTTCTAATTCCAGAAATATTTGCAGCTCTTAATGCAACAGCAGCAGGTTCAACCATCGCACCACTTTCATATGTAACATTATCAGGTAAATGTCTTACCATATCTTCACGAACTAATACTCTACCACCAAATCCACCAGGAGTTTCAGTAGTAAGACCGATTGCTTGTGCCCAAGTTTGTGAACAAATTTGTTCATTTCCTTCTTTACATTCTTTACATTTCAAACATGGTGAAATTGGTAAAGCTGTTACTCTGTCGCCTTCTTTAAAATTCTTACTCCCACCATTATCTATAACGATACCACTAAATTCATGTCCCATAACTAGACCTTTAGGAGCACCAGATACCCAATAGTGAATATCTGAACCACAGATACCTGCTTTAATTACATCAATTAAGATGTAACCTTTCTTACCAGTTTGTGCTTCTTTATTTTCTATAACCAATTTTTTAGGACCATTTAATGCCGCTCTTCTCATATAATCACTCCCTTTATTCTATATTCTATAATAACATAGTTTTAAAAAAAATGCATTATTTTTTAATGCACTTTTAATAATTTTCTGCTTTGACTTCCATATAACTTTCTTTATGTTTGCAAACAGGACAAACCTTTAATGCAGTTTTGCCTTTATAAACATGTCCACAATTTCTACAAATCCAAATTGTTTCTTCACCTTTTTCAAATACTAAATTGTTTTCAATATTATTTACAAGTTTCATATATCTTTCTTCATGATGTTTTTCAATTTCACCAACTTTTTCAAATAAGAATGCTATTTCAGCAAATCCTTCTTCTTTAGCAGTTTCAGCAAATTCTTTGTACATTTCTGTCCATTCGTAGTTTTCACCACTTGCTGCTGCTTTTAAATTATCTAAAGTTGAAGGTATTTCTCCTCCGTTAAGTTGTTTGAACCACATCTTAGCATGTTCTTTTTCATTGTTAGCTGTTTCTTCAAATATCGCAGCTATTTGTTCATAACCATCTTTTCTTGCTTTACTTGCAAAATAAGTATATTTATTTCTTGCTTGACTTTCACCTGCGAAAGCAGCTAATAAATTTTGTTCTGTTTTACTTCCTTTTAATTCCATAATCTTAATCCTCCTACTAGAAGTATATTATAACCAATAATAAAAGTCAAACTAAAAAGAGCCATAAGACTCTTACATTTTAGTAACTTGAACAAGGTCTACTTCTACAGGAGTTTCTTGACCAAATAAATCGATAAGTACAGTAAGTTTTTCATTTTCTTTATCTTCGCTTTCAATCTTACCATACATTCCTTTGAATGGACCATCTATAATAGATACAGTATCGCCAACAGTTACATCAGTATTAATCGGTTTAGCCTCTTCTTCTCCATCACCAATAAATTTCTTAACTTCTTCAGGAGATAAAGGAATAGGTTTTGCTCCCTTACCAGAAGAACCAATAAATCCAGTAACACCAGGTGTATTACGAACAACATACCATGCTTCATCACTCATAATCATTTCAATAAGAACATAACCTGGGAACATTTTTCTTACTTTTTCTTTTTTAACACCATCTTTTACTTCAATTTCAGTTCTTTGTGGAATAATAACTCTAAAAATATTATTTTCCATTCCCATACTTTCTCTTCTTGATTCTAAATAATCTTTTACCTTTTGTTCATGTCCACTATAAGCATTAACAACATACCATAATTTCTTATCTTCCATTAGAATAACCCCCTTATAAATGCAAATAAAGCATCAAATCCATAAAAGAATAATCCAAAGAATATAAGCATAGCAACAGTAACAGTTGAATACTTAATCATTGTTTTAAAGTCAGGCCATTTAACCATTTTGGCTTCTTTTTTTACTCCTTTGAAAAAAGTTTTAATTTTTTTCATAAATCCCTCCAAAAAAAAACACTTCTTTGTGTAATTAAATAATATCATAATTATTTAATTATTTCAAGTGTTTTTAATAAATATCGATAATATCTTTTATATATATACGACTTCCATCAATAGTTAATAAATAATTATAACTCTTTGATATAATTGTATAATCATTCTCACTGTATTTAGTTTTTATATGAAATGTCTTTTTATATATAAAATCATTTGTTCTAAACAGTTTGTCTATTTTATTTTGAAGATCAAACTCATTTACCTGAATATTATCTTTTTTTTCATATTCAAAATTATTATTTTTAAAAGAATAGAATACTTCTTTGTTATTGTTAACTTTATCAATTTTATTTACAAATATTTTAGGTACTTTTTTATTCATATTGTTTCACCTAAAATATTATATGTTTTAAAAATTTATATATTCTTTTCTTTGTAAATCCTTTTCTTTTATTGATTCTCTCTTATCGTAGTTTTTCTTACCTTGACATATACCAAGAGATACCTTAACTTTATTTCTTACAAAATATAATTTTAATGGTATGATTGTGTATCTTTTTTGAGTTACTAGTTCATTTATCTTTAATATTTCTCTTTTATGAAGCAACAACTTTCTTTCTCTTCTTTCATCATGATTAAATCTATTGCCTTCATCATATTTAGCAATGTACATATTTGTTAAAAAGATTTCTCCATTTTTAACTCTTCCATAGCATTCATTAATATTACAAGAACCTTTTCTAATACTTTTAATTTCAGTACCAACAAGTTCAATCCCTGCTTCATAAGTTTCTTTTATATAATAATTATAATGTGCTTTTCTATTAAGTATTTCCATTTTATATTTTCCTTACTAATGCAAAGTCTACTTGTCTTTTATCTGGATCACTAGATATACAATGAACTAAAACTTTATCACCATATCTATATACTACCCTTCCTTTTTTAGTATATCCATATAAATTTTCATTATATTCGTATGGGAAAGGTTTTAAATGAGCTGCGATGAATTGCTCTATTTCATTTTTATCTGTTAATGAAAGTAACACTTTAGAATCATCTTCACTAATCATAAACTCTACTCTACCATCAATTCCTTTTTCGATAGTTTCAGCGAAGAATGAATTAGACATCGGTCCATCTATTATTGCTTCAAAAGCTTGCCCAATTTTATCTTGCATATAATCTGCATTATAATAGTCATCAACTGCATATTCACATTCATCACTTGTTCTTTCACATTCAGAAATATGTTCACATACTGTGCTTAAATAAGATGCCCAGAATCTTAAATTTTCTTCACTATAATCTTTTTCAACTAAGAAAACTCTAAATATAGTGTGCACAAGTAGATCAGCCATTCTTCTAATTGGAGAAGTAAAATGACAATACTCTTCAAGTCCTAATCCAAAGTGTCCTACATTATCTGGACTATATATAGCCTTTTGCATACATCTTAATAGTTTTCTACTAAAGATTGTATAATTATCTCTTTCTTTTAAAAACTCTAGTAGTTCTTGAATATCTTTACTACTTACATTTTCTGGATTTATTTTCTTAGTATAATTTATTCCAAATACACTAAGCATAGTCATAAAGTCTTCTATTTTCTTAGGATTTGGTTTATCATGAATTCTAAATACAAATGGAATCATCTGAGGAATAATCTTTGATAATGCTCCACATACAAATCTAGTGTAAGCAACATTAGCATATATCATATGATTTTCAATAATTTGCTCAGACTCTCTTTGCACTCTTGGTTTGATATCAATTAGATTATCATTTTCATCAAATATATACTTTTTCTCTTTAGAACTTTCAAAATTTGTTTTACCTTTTCTATTAAGATTACCTTCCATTACTTTAGAAATTTTATACATTAATTTAATAATGTCTCTAGTTGGAATATCAATCTCATTACCTGATTTAATATTTTCTATATTGTTAAATTCAAGTAGTTTCTCTTTTGTAATAGAATTTTTAAATACTATATTTTCTATAGTTTCATTTTCTTTTACAGTGTATTTTAATGTAATATAGTCTTTTGTATCTTCAGTATCTTTATTTTCGATAATATCTTGAACTGCATCATAATTCATTTTCTTCTTAGATTTAATTACTGATAAATATACATTTTGATTAACAATGTGACCTGCATGATCAATTTCCATTGTACACGAAAGAGCATACCTATCTTCATTTGGATTCAATGAACAAATACCATTTGAAAGTTCTACTGGAAGCATTGGTCCAACTTTATTAGCAAGATAATCTGAGTTTCCTTTTAATTCTGCATATTCCCAAATAGCAGAACCCATTTTAACATAATAACTTACATCTGCAATATCTACTGTTACTTTATAATTGCCATTTGGATATATTTCATCTTGTATTGCATCATCAATATCTTTAGTGTCTTTTCCATCGATAGTTACTGTTGTGTCTCCTCTTAAATCAACTCTACCTTTTTGAATTTCTAACTTAATGTCTTCCTCTTTTAATTCATGAGGGAACTTTTTTGCTTCTTCTTTAACTGCTTCTGGAAAAAATAAATGAATTCCAAATTCACTTGCTATCATTGCGATTTGAGTTTCATTGCCAGGAGCGTTTTTATGGCCGATAACTGAATCTACCTTAGCAAGTACTCTGTCTTTTGAAATATCTTTTACATAATCTAAATGAACAATTAATCCATCAACTAAATTAAACTCACAATCATTAATGTCAATATCAATGTAAAATGGCAAATCTTTGTCAAGTGGTTTTACATATAGTTTACCATTATCATCTATAACTTCACCCAAACTTTTACCTAAAGATCTTTTAATAATTTTAACTACTTTCCCTTCGCTTTTATCTTTATTAACAAAATCTATTAAAACAGTATCTTTGTCATTTGCGCCATGAATGTTATTCTTAGCAATAAATATATCATCACCATTTTTAACAAGTAAATGAGCATTTCCCTTTTCATGCATATCTAAAACACCAGTTATTAATTCATTTTTCTTATAACTATTTCCATTTGCTTGTCTTAAGATGCCATCTCTACATAATTTATCTAACTCTTGCATAAGTTTAGTTAAATCATCAACTGTACTATTCTTTTTAATTTGATCCATTATTTCTATGGGGTTTAAATTTCTATTTTCTTTTTCTATAATTTGTAGTATTTTTTCTCTCATAATTAACCTCGTTTCACTGACCTTACTTTTATTTTAACACATAAATTAAAAAGTTCATAAAAAATTATGAACTTTAACTAGTTTTTTTATATTGACAATATTAATGAAATTATAATAAATGCAAAACCTAATACATAAGTAAGTCTAGTAATAAATTTTTCTGCTCCTCTTTCTTTTGTTTTACCTAAAAGAACAGTATTACCACCACTTATGATTTGTCCAGCATCATTTGCTTTTCCACTTTGTAATAAAACAATTATAATTAATGCAACTGATATAATTAATAATACTTTTTCCATATGTTTCTCCTTGCATGAATATTATACACTATTTATAGTAAATGTGCAAATATTATTTTTCATTTAGTTCTTCTTCAATTTTTAATAATCTATTGAATTTACAAATTCTTTCACCTCTTGATACAGAACCTGTTTTAACAAAAGGTATGTTAAGTGCAACTGCTGCATCTATAATAAATGTATCTGTTGTTTCACCACTTCTATGAGACATAATACATGTATAGTTGTTCTTTTTAGCAAGTACTATTGTTTCTAACATTTCATAAAAAGTTCCTATTTGATTAGGTTTGATTAGAATTGAATTGCATAAATTGTTATCGATACCATGTTTTAGTTCCTTTTTGTTTGTTACGAATAAATCATCACCAACAATATTTATTTCTTTTCCTAACTTTTCAGTTATTAATTTAAATCCTTCATAATCAAACTCAGCAAATGGATCCTCTATTGAAATTATAGGATAGTTTTTTACTAAATCCATATAGTAATCAAGAAGTTCTTCTTTAGTCATAAACTTATCTTCTATTTTATATGTTCTAGTTTGCTCATTATAAAATGAAGTTGCCGCTATATCAAGTGCAATAAAAACATCTTTTCCAGGAATATATCCAGCAGTTTCTATTGCTTTAATAATGTAATTTAGCGCAGTTTTATTTGTTTTTAAATTTGGAGCAAAACCTCCCTCATCTCCAACAGAGGTTGTAAGACCTTCATTATCTAATAATTTTTTCAAAGCATGAAATACTTCACTTGCACATCTTAATCCTTCTTTAAAAGATTCTCTTTTTGGAACAATCATAAATTCTTGTATGTCTAAATTGTTTTTAGCATGCATTCCACCATTAACTATATTAAACATTAATTTTGGAATTCTATGTTCACGAGAATTTAAATATTCATATATTTCTTTGTGTGATTCAAGTGCTGCTGCTTTAACACATGCAAGACTAACACCTAATGTTGCATTAGCACCAAGTTTACTTTTATTTGGAGTACCATCTAATTTAATCATTGTTTCATCTATTTCTTTTTGATGAGATACCTCTACACCAAGCAATTTATCTTTTATTAATGTATTAACATTATTAACTGCTTTTAATACACCTTTTCCAAAATATCTCTCATCATTATCTCTAAGTTCTAGTGCTTCTCTCGTTCCAGTAGATGCTCCAGATGGTACAGCGGCAATACCTTTATAACCTTTTTCAGTTGTTACTTCCACCTCTACCGTTGGAAAACCTCTTGAATCTAATATTTCTCTTGCTTTTACATTTGTTATTTTACTCATAATCTGCCTCCAATTATTTACATAATAATTATACAATTTTTTTCATAAATATGCTATAATTATTTTATTAAAAAGGAAGTGTGATACTAAATGGTAATAAAACAAATTGAACAAAATGTTTTTGATGAGTTTGCAAAAAGTCATGTACTAAGAAATTTTTACCAAACTAGTGCATATGGACAGTTAATGTCTAAGAATGGATATACTGCTTTATATATTGGTGCTTTTAACGACTCAAAATTAGTCGCAGCTTCTTTAATTTTATGCAAATCAATTGGTCCAAATATCAAATATGGTTATGCTCCAAGAGGCTTTTTGATTAATTATTATGATACAAATTTAGTAAAAGAGTTTAGTAAAAAAATAAAAGACTATTTTTTTATGAAAGGTTTTGCTTTTATCAAAATCAATCCTGAAATTACTTATAATATAGTTGAATATGATACTAAAACTAAAATTGTTAATACTAAAAACAGAGATATAATCAATAATTTAAAAGAAATTGGTTATGATAAGCTAAAAGATAATTTATATTTTGAAAGTATGCTACCTAAATATAACCCAATTATTTATTTACCTAATTATGATTTAAATACAATAAGTGATAATATTTCAGAAGAAATGATTTCATATGAAGAAAGAGGTATTAAATTAGTCAACGCTGATAAAAATGATTTAAATTTAGCTTATGATTTTGTAAAGAAAAAAACTACCAATCAATTAAAATATTATACTGATCTTTATGAAATATTTAGTGAGTATAATATGATTGACTTACTACTTGTAAAGTTAAATTATGATAAATATGCAAAATTTATGCAAAAAAAATATGCTGATGAACTTGAAATTAATGAACAAATAAATGCAGAATTTAATGAAAAACCTAATGATTCAGAATTATATGATAAAAAAATGAAATCTGATAAAATAGTTAATGATATATCAAGAAATATCGCAATAATTAATAATAGAATGAAAGCGGATACAAACAGTGAAATACTGGGTGCTGCTTTTGTTATAAAATATGAAAACAGAATTAATATATTAATATCAGGTCAAAAAAACGATTTTAATAATTTAGATGTAAAAACTTTTATACTTTATAAAATAATTGAAAAATATAAAAAGGAAAACTATCTATATTTAGATATGAATGGTATTACTGGAGACATGACAGAATCTAACCCATATAAAGATGTAAACGATTTCAAATTAAAGTTTAATCCTACTACTTTTGAATACATCGGAGAATTTGATTTAATAATAAATAAACCTTTTCATCAACTATTGTGGTCTACAGGAAAAATTCAAAAGGAATTTTATAAACCAAAAAGGAAATCTCAATAAAAAATCTTCTTTTAACAGAAGACTTTTTTTATACATATTTATCTATATCTTTAGGAACTTTATCATTCACAATCATATCTATTATTTTTCTTTCCTTTTCTTCACTAACTTCTCTACCTGTAATTTCAGATAATTCCCCTATTATTTTTTTTAAAGTATTTTCATTTTTGAAATTCCCATCCTGTAATTCTCTTGCTAGTGCAATAATAGTATCTTTATTAACATTAGTTTTTGATTCAATCCTATTTAAAAGATTATCGTTCACATTTATCACCTAATCTATTATATGCACAAAATTAAAAATGGACTCAAATATTAGAAATTAAACATTAACCACTCAGGTTTAAGTATCATAAGTAAACCAATAATTAGCATTATAAGTCCACCAATTAAATGTGAATATTTTCCGAATTTATTAGAAATTGCTTTTATTTCTAGTGTTTTCATTGCAATTATAAAAACAATAATATCATCTATTAAAAAGAAAAATACGTATAGTAAAGAATATAAAATCTGGCCAGTCTTAGAAATATCATTGACAGCAAGTATCTCACTAAACATAACAGGTAAGCCTAAAGAGCATAATAGTTCTACGATATTTACAGATGCCGCTAGTAAAATTATTCCGAGTAAAGCCAGTATAAAAGATTTTTCCTTTACTATTCTATTTATAGATTTGATTATTTTCTTTCTGTTTTTTGTATCAACTACTTCACAACCATCATCTTTTTGATTAAATACAGAAGATATAAATTTCAATATTTGATGTGCACCAAATATTATAGCAACTGTTGAGATAGCAATTCTAATATACACAATTTTATTCAAAAAAACTGCTAAATTTAACCAAGAAATAAGAAACAAGAAATATATTAAAGCTGACGAAACTAAAAACGTTATACCAAGTGCCCACATTCTTTTTTTATTTTTCATTCCAAGCAACATTGAAATCAAAAATATTAGTATCCACATCGCACATGGATTAAAGCCATCAACCAAGCCTATAACAATAGCGCTAAGTGATATTGAAACCTTTTTAGCATCAACTTTGCCTAAAACTGGAATATTAAATTTCTTACTATCATATTTGATATAATCTTCACCAGAATCATTTTCATCAACTACGCCTAAATAAATTCCAACTTTATCTTTATATTTTTTATTTTTATAAAAACTAATAGTGTTTTTTATTTCTTCATCTGTTATATCCTCAGTATACCCAGAAATAGTATTATTTCCAATAATTAAATATGGTATGGAATTTGAATTATCATTTAGTATTTTATTTACTTCATTATATTTTTTAACATTATCTGTGTCATACCAAATTTCATATTTATGCAATTTGACATTCTTTTCTTTTTTTAAATATTCATTGAGAAATTTTTCTTCTGCTGCACAATGAGGACAACCATCTCCGTAAAATAGATAGATATTTAATTCTTTTTCACTAGCAAAGACAATACTAGGAACAAATGCTAAAAAACATAAAATTATGTATAATATTTTTTTCATACTTCACCTTCCAATATATTAATTATTTCTTCTTTTTTATGTTCCCCACATAATCTTGCTATTTCAGTGTCATCTTTATAAAAAATTAGAACTGGTAAAATTTTACCTGGATTAAAGATTTCTACATCATCAAAATCATAATCAAAATCTTCAATATCAAAATCATAAGTATTTTTTATTTTATTAATTACGTTATTCATTATAATACATGATGGGCAACCCAAAGATGAGATTTTTACTACTTTCATACTACCTCAATTTCCTTTCTTGTATTAAATATATTATTTTCATCATCGTTTTTCTACTTAAGAATCTATTTGAGAAAACAGCAATTTTCATTTTGAATCCTGGTATAATTAATAATTTATTTTTAAATAAACCTTTTATCGCACGATTCACAACAAACTCAGCACTTTGCTCTTTAACAGAAAATTTAACCTTTGCTCTTTCAAAAAATTTTGTTTTTGAAGGACCTGGGCATAAAACATTAATTTTAACATTAGATTTCTTTCTTCTTAATTCTTCATATATCGCCATGGTTAAATTATAAACATATGATTTAGTGGCATAATATGTTGCCATTAAGGGACCTGGTTCAAAAGCAGCTATAGATGCTACATTTAATATTTGACCTTTATCGTGCTTTACAAAATCTTTTAAAAATAACTTTGTTAGTATGTGATACGCTTTCACATTTAGATCAATCATATTAAGTTCATTATTTAAATCTAATTTATCAAATTCTCCACAAGCACCAAATCCTGCATTATTTATTAATAAATCTATCTTATTTTTGCATTTATAATATAACTTATAAAGATTCTCTTCCTCACTTAAATCCATAGAAATTATTTCAACATTAGTATTTAAATCATTTTTAAGTTCCTCTAATTTTGATCTATCTCTAGCAACTAAAATCAAATCATATCCCATATTTGATAATTTTTTAGCAAAGCATTTACCAAAACCAGTAGATGCCCCAGTTATTAATGCTCTCATAATCATCACCATAATAATTTTATCATAAAAGTGATAATAATTGAATGTATTTATTTTTAACATGTGTTTTAATAAAAAAAGAAGCTACTATTTTGCAACTTCTTCTGCTCTAGTTTCCCTAATAACAACAACCTTAATTGTTCCTGGGTATTGCATAGTATCTTCAATTTTAGTTTTTATTTCACGAGCTATTTTGTAACTTGTTAAATCATCGACTTTATCAGGTTTTACAATAACTCTTAATTCCCTACCAGCTTGCATAGCAAATGTTTTCTCAACACCTTCTATTTCGTTTCCTAAATGTTCAAGTTCCTCAAGTCTCTTAACATAATTTTCTAATGAATCATTTCTTGCTCCTGGTCTTGCAGCAGAAAGTGTATCTGCAATTGCTACTAACTCTGATATTACATATTCTGCTTTCTTATCACCATGATGAGATTCAATGGCATTAATTACTACTTTATCTTCACCATGTTTTTTTGCGATATCCGCACCTATTTCAACATGACTTCCCTCAACTTCAAAATCTATTGATTTACCTATATCGTGAAGTAGACCTGCTCTTTTAGCAAGAGAAACATTCTCTCCTAATTCTGCTGCCATTAATCCAGTTAAATGTGCAACTTCTTTACTATGAGCAAGAGCATCTTGACCATAACTAGTTCTAAATGCTAACTTTCCAATTAGTTCAACTACTTCTGGATCTACTTTTGAAAGTCCTAATTCAAATAGTGCTTCTTCACCTTTTTCACGTATTATTTTCTTATAATCTTCGCACACTTTATCATATAATTCTTCTATACGTGCCGGATGAATTCTTCCATCTTTAATTAATGTTTCTAAGGTAACTTTAGCTATTTCTCTTCTAAGTGGATCAAAAGATGATAGAACTATTACTTCAGGTGTATCATCAATTATTAAGTCTACACCAGTTACTGCTTCGATTGTACGAATATTTCTACCTTCCCTACCAATTATTCTTCCTTTCATTTCATCATTAGGAAGTTCAACAGTACTTACTGTTTGTTCGGTAGTAACATCATTAGAGTATCTTTGCATGCTTGAAACAATAAGTTCTTTTGCCTTTCTATCAGCTTCCAACTTTGCTTCATCTTCTCTGTCCTTTAAATAAACAGCAACTTCTCTGTTCATTTCTTCTTCAACTTTCTTAAGTACCATATCTCTTGCTTTTTCCTTAGAAAAACCAGAAATTTTTTCTAAAAGAGCTATTTGCTCTTTAATAATACTCTCCATTTTTGCATCTTTTTCTTGAATTTCTTTTTGCTTTGCTAATAAATCTTTATCTTTTAGGTCTAAGTTTTTTTCTCTTTCAGTAAGTAACTCATCTCTCTTGTCTAAACTTTTTTCCCTATTATCAATTCTTTGATTTAGTTCATTAAGTTCTTTTTTCTTTTCCTTAATTTCTGCATCAGTTTGATTTTTTAATTTATAACTTTCTTCTTTTAATTCTAAAATGCCATCTCTTTTAGCTTTTTCAGCTTCTCTTTTAGCATCTTGAATTAATTTATCAGCTTCTTTTTGTGCGGCAGATACTTTTAATTTATTAATTATAATCATAATAAAAGCACCGACAAATAATCCAACTACTACAAGCAAAATGGAGAAGACTACATTATCCATATCTTTCCTCCATTACTTCTCTTTCTAGAAATATTTTATAATACTTCTATTAATATTTTAAAGTTTTATTTTATTATTGTCAATGCAAAATTTTTTTAGATAAATATTGATATTATATTTTTTTATACATTTTTCTTTTTCTTCTTACCTTTTTTACTTTATTTGATTTTAACTTAATGTAAATTAATAATACAAATATTATTATAATAAATTTGTAAGTCCATAAAAAATTGAATATACTAAATTTTACTTTTTGAGAATAAATTAAATCAAATTTATCTAAAGTTTTATTATTATATTTTATTTCAATTGTGCCTAACTTTGTACCTTGTTTTGTAAATGGTGTCACATATTTTTCACCATCATATTTATATTCTATATTATTTGAGTTAAAATCATTTTTTAAATATTGTTTAATATTTTTATTTGCCTTAATATCAATTTCTTTATTTTTTGAATATTTAGTTGGAAGTGTTACCACAATTGTATCTTTTTTCACTATGTTTTTATAACTATAATTTTCACTATAATACTTATACGTTTTAACTGCATCTTTTATATGTGGCGCACCTGTTGAATAAGCATTTAGGGTAACTAATAAATATTCAATACCATCGATTTCAGCAGTTGTTGCCAAACAATATCCGGCTTTTTTAATGTAGCCTGTTTTTGCTCCAGTAATATAATTTAAATCAGCATTGCCATTTTTTGAGTTGTATGATTCGATTGTACTTTTCATTTTTACGCCATTAGTAGAAGTATAATTTTTTGTAGTAAAAATTTCCTTAAATTTTGTATTTTTTAATGCGTAAATCAATAATGTAGATACATCTTTTGCAGAACTGTAATTATTTTCATCATATAAACCTATAGGATTACTAAATTTTGTATTTTTTAATCCAAGTTGTTTTGCCTTTTCATTCATTTTTTTTATAAAATCATCATAATTTCCAAAAACCGTATAAGCAAGAGCATTAACTGCATCAGCACCACTAGGTAATATTGCCCCATAAAATAAGTCATTATAAGTTACTTTATCTCCTACTTTGTAACCAGCAGTCGCAACATCCCATGCAACATCATTAAACATTTCTTTAGTAATAGTTATTTTTTTATTGTAATCCTTTACATTTTCAATAGCCACAATTGTTGTCATTATTTTTGTTAAACTGGCTATTTGTGTTTTTTTATCACTATTATGTTCCATAAGGACATTATCATCATTCATATTATATAAAATATATTTATCACTACTTAAATTTAATTCATCAGCATTTATTGAAACTATGAATAAAAAAAAGAATAGTATAAAACTAATTATTTTTTTTGCCATATTTTTGTTTTTCCTTTATCATATAGTCAGTAATAACTGATTCAATTTCTACTGCTCCATCAGGATCAATATTTGAAAGATATATATTCTCTTTAACTGTGTCAATTTCAATGTTACTCCATATTAAATTTTTAACAACTTTTAAATCATTATATAAATCTGGAGTTATTGATGTTAAAAAATATCCCCATAATAGTCTTTTCTTACCTAATAAAAGTCTTTTATCCGTAAGTGCAATTGCGCATGAATTAATTATCATAAAGGAACTTCTATTATCCTGTGCCGGAAAAGCGTATAATACTTTTTCATCTGGATTCAAGTGTAGGTCTATTACCTTACAATGAGATTTCAATCTAAACGCAACAGTCTTTTTGTACTTTAATTTAAATTCTTTTACATATTTATAAACATTCATAATAACAAACTCCTTACAATAATTTTACATTAAAAATCATTAAAATTCAATATTTTGCTAGTCTATTTTTATTTTTAAATACGATAAAATGTCATTAAGAATAGTTGTTGCTCTAGATGCTATAAAATCATACTTTTTTTCTATAAAATTTCCAGTGTAATTAAAGAAAGTATATGTTTTTTTATTTTCATAATCAAACCAAATTCCTAAAAAATTCTTTTGATTTTTAACTAAATTTCTATAATCATTCAATTTGTCAGTTCCCAGTCTTTCTATATATGAACTTTCAAATGAAACATCTTCAAATTTATACTTTTTGTTTCCATTTTGTAATGCTTTTTCAAAATTATTGGATATATCAGTGGGAATAAAATATTTTTTAAATAGAGTGTCATAATTATATTCAAAGCCAAGTTCATTAGCTAACAATCTGTCAGTATCATGGCATCTGGATGACATACCAAAAGATGAATCACTTAAAAATGCCATAAAAATTTGAAACTTTTCAGCATTACTGAATTCATATATATTTTTATAAATTTTGTATAAATACAATGAAATACTACAGGTATCACCTAAAGTTACATTGCTGACATTGTTTGCCTTAGGATGATGATCAAGTGCACCTACAACATTTGCCTTCATACCAACCGATTGTGCTCTATCATTGTGATCAATCAAAAAATAATTATAATCATTTATTTCATCTTGTTTAATAATAATTGGTTCAAAATCCATACAATCATTAATCATTTTTTTATTGAAATTATCAAAATCATAATTTTTGTCAAGTATAGCATAATATGATTTTATACCAAATTGATTTAATATACTGCTAAAAATTTTTGATGAAACTGCTGAATCTACATCTATGTGTGCATGTCCAATAACATATATAGGTTCATATTTTTTTAACATTTTTATGTCGGGTTTATCCATCATGCCTCCAATTTTATATATTACTTATAATATTTTTGATTATCAAATTTATTGATTCAATAACAAAATTATAATTGTTTCTATTAAATTCTAAAATTACTTCACTAGTGTCAGTTTTTATTCTATCAATAACTTCTTCATTTAAAGTTGCATTATCATATACAAAAATGATTGATTTCATATATTCTATAAAATTTGTCGTTATGGACGCGGGAATAATCTTTGAGTTCTTATTTGAAATTTGCGTTATAAAAGTCATTGTTGATTTTTTAATTACAGATGTATCGGTCTTTTTCTCCACATATTCACCAATTATTACTTCATACTTTTTTAATAATTTTATGTACTTCTCTACAATCTCAACATTTAATGCGCGCAACGAATTTATCAAATTTTCCTCAAGATTTTTTCTAATCATATTTTTATTTACAGGAATTTTATATTTTTCAAATATATGAATTAATCTTAAAACTAGTCTATTTTCAAATGCAACAAGTAAAAAATCATTATCATTGATAATGTCTTCACCAATTTTATTAATTTTATTTATTACATGTTCCATATAACAATTTTATCATATTTTTTTAATGATTATTATTTTTTAATAAAAATTAACATTTATTTTACTATATAAAAAGGTTTTTTGATATTTTTCAAAAAACCTATTCTGTTCTTAACGCAATTACAGGATCTTGTTTAGAAGCTTTTTTAGCAGGTATTAATCCACCAATCAAAGTCAAAATCACACTTAGAATTATAAGTAATACTCCTCCTAATAAAGGTAAACTTGCATTTATATTTACATTATTAGTTAAAGAATGTATAACTGAATTTATAATAGGAATAAGTGACAATGTAATTCCAATACCCATTATTCCAGAAAGCAATCCTATTATAAAAGTTTCTGCATTAAATATTGATGAAATGTTTTTCTTTGATGCACCGATTGATCGTAATATACCAATTTCTTTCGTTCTTTCTAAAACTGAAATATATGTAATTATTCCAATCATTATAGAAGATACAACTAATGAAATAGATACAAATGCAATTAAAACATAACCTACACTATTTATAATTTTTTTAACAGAATTCATCAATATTCCTGTCATGTCTATATAATTTATTATTTTTTCTTCTTCTTTAGTGTTTTTACATTCTTTATTATAAGTGTCAATAAAATTCAAAAATCTTTCTTTCGAATCAAAATTTTTAAAGTATACAGATATCATCGTCGGTTCTTCTTTATCTTGATAACCTAAACTCGCTAAGTTAACTGTGGCAGTACCATTCTTATTTTGATTAACCATAGCAGACATTATTCTTTTTAATTCCTCTTCGGACAAATTAAATTTAAATGCTTTTGCTATTTTACTTTCATCGACATTAAATCCTGATGATAAACTACTCATCAAATCATTAGTTAGTTTTCCTACTTCTGTCAAAACATTCTTTTGCATTTTTGCTTCAGTCATATTCTCACCAAATGTTTTCGAAGTTGATTGAATAGATGGTTGATTCAAGAATGATTCAATCAAATCTTTTACATTTTCTGACATTAACATAGCTGTAGGATTATTAGGATCAGTTGTTAATGATTGATCCATAGAATAATATGCCGTGATGTAACTTTTTAACATAGCTGTAATTAAAGATTTATAAGTTGTTATATATACGTCTTTAGGAATAACATATTCGTTTTCAATAATTTTAATTTTGTCATTTACTGATTTCTTTTCAAAATATTCATTTAAAATTTTATCAATATCATTCATTGAAATAGTTGCAATTTTTTTGTCTGGTAAAATCGGATTTGAAATTGTTGATAATGGATGTTCTAAATAATCATTAATTACACCATATGACAATTCAGATAGATTTTTGTTAAACTCATTTTGTGCCGGCCCAATGTTTACATTAATAAAATCATTTATATTTTGCATGTATTTAGAAGTCTTAATTTTTAAAGTTTTTTCATCAACACTAATATTGAAAGCCGATTGTAACATTTTAGTATCTACAGTTATTAAGTCTTCAAAATCAATTTTTTGCGAACTAGTCTTTTTTTCATCAAAATTTGTATTTGAAAAAACATCAATATCTTTATTAGATAATTGTTTTTTTACTATATCAGATTTCTCGGCACTATCAATTATATAATCGATAAGTTTTGAAGAATATGAAATTCCAGATGTTAGTGACATAGAGGTTGTTCCTTTTTTTGGCGCTATAATACCTACAATTTTTAATTTTAAAGCATTATCATATAATTTTTTCATATAGTCTTCATTTTCAGTCATATTTTCATAGATATTATATTTTTCATTATATTTATATATTTCGAATTGATTAATTAATTTAATTTCAATTTGCATTAATTCATCATATGTAAATTCCATGGGTTTATTGTCAACATCGATTTTATCGCCTGCCATTGCTTTTGCCATAATATCATAAAGTTCATCAATGTCCCTTATTCCAAGAAAATAAAGTAATATATCTGGAATTGTATTTTTTTGATTTAAAACAATTACCATTTCATCATATTTTTCTGGCCACTTACCATTCAAAACTTCATATTGTTCGTTCAGCATTTTTTTGTCATCAGGCATTTGTGAAAAAAAACTAGAATATGATGAATACAAATTTGTAACAGAGCTAGAACCATACATAGAAGTAAATAATGAATTAGGGTTTACTTTTACTATCTTATTTTCTTTTGTTCTTGCGTAAATTAAAGGATCTACACTATATGAATATTTTATTGATGAAATATCGGAACTAATTTTACTATAGTTTTGATTGATATGCTTTTTGAAACTTTTCAAATCATTTGTTGTAACATTAGAAAACATAGAAGAAATAAACTGTTTTTCTGTTACTTTACTATTATTCGTTGTTTCATCATCTGTAGAAATCATAGAAAGCAATAAAGAAGACATATCAGCAGAAGTAGAAGTTATGGTTAACGGATATGATGATAGAGTATCCTCTTGAATTTTGTCTATATATTTTTGAAAGCCATTTGATAATGATAAGATTAGTGCTATACCAATTATTCCTATAGACCCGGCAAAAGAGACTAATAAAGTTCTCCCTTTTTTTGTCATTAAATTATTAAAAGACAAACCAAGAGCTGTTATATATTTCATTGTTGTTTTTTTTATATTTTCATAAGGATTTAAAACACTTTTTGAATTTGTATTATACTCATTTGTATCCGAAATAATTTTTCCATCTTTTAAATTTATTATTCTTGTAGAATATTCTTTAGCTAGTTCTGGATTATGTGTAACCATAATTACTAATTTATTTTTAGATATCTTTTTTAATATTTTCATTATTTGAATACTAGTTTCCGTGTCCAATGCTCCAGTCGGTTCGTCTGCCAAGATTATTTCCGGATCATTTACTAAAGCACGAGCAATAGCAACTCTTTGCATTTGACCGCCAGACAATTGACTTGGTTTCTTATGAATGTGGTCTGCTAAACCTACCTCTTTTAAGATTTTTTCAGATTTTGCGATGCATTCTCTTTTACTTACACCTGATAAAGTTAATGCAAGCATAACATTTTGTAAAACAGTCTGATGTGGAATTAAATTATAATTTTGAAACACAAAACCTATTTTATGATTTCTGTAACTATCCCAGTCAGAATCAGTATAATTTTTTGTTGATTTACCATCTATTGTTAAATCGCCAGATGTGTATTCATCAAGACCACCGATTATGTTTAAAAGTGTAGTTTTTCCAGAACCACTAGGTCCCAAAATAGATGCAAATTCATTTTTTCTAAAAGTAATAGAAATACCGTTTATTGCTATTTGATCGGCACTAATCATCTTATATTTTTTTGTAATTTTACTTAATTTTAGCATCTATAACTCACCTCTATACATAATATCTTATTTATTTAAATTTCATATAAATTTTACCATATCAATTATTTTTGTTCAATATAAGTATTGGACATTTAAATTTTTTTTATTTTTTTATAATTTTTGAAGTGTTTTTGTAATTTATAGCGAATTATAATAATATGGAGGTAGTATGAAAGAAAATGATTTTAATAATATGTTAGAACTATATGATACTTTTAAAAAAATACAAAACTATGGATATATTAAAAGTGGGTTTAAAGAAAATGGTAGTGCAGGTAATATTTTTGAAATGTTAATAGGTAAAAAGCAAGATTCAAAGTCATTGCCTGATTATAAAAATATTGAGATTAAGACGCATAGTTCTACAACATCGTATCCTATCGATCTGCTTAGTGCATTTCCAATAACAAACAAAATTAATTCAGAAGACAGACTTAAAAATTTTTTGAATATTTGTGGACATTATGGAATTAAAAATAAAAATAGTAAATACTATAATGATAAAATTTGTTTAAATGAGATTAAATATCATTATGACTATTTTGCAAAAAGTTATATTGATTTTAAAAATCAACAAGTTGTTATTGACTTTTTAACTTATGACCTGATTCTAATAGAAAAAATGATATGGCCAATCGAATATATATATGATAAAATCAAAACTAAATCGGATTTATTAGCATTGATAAGTGTAAATAAAAAAATGTTTCATGATGGTGTTTATTATAAGTATAATAAAATTGAGTTTTATAAATTTAAGGGTTTAGTTTTTTTGATTAAAGCATTAAATGAGAAAAAAATATTCATTTCATTCAATTTAGAACTCAAACAATTGGATGGAATTAAAAAAGTAAGATATCACGGTATTTCGTTTGCTATTCATAAAGATAGCATTAATCATTTGTATGATACTATCATAATTAATCAAAAATTAAATAGCAAATAAAAAAAGTTCTCAATATCAGAACTTAAATTACTTAATGGTCGGGAAGACAGGATTTGAACCTGCAACCCCTTGGTCCCAAACCAAATGCTCTACCAAGTTGAGCCACTTCCCGATTTATGGTGCGCCCAATAGGAGTCGAACCCATAACCTTTTGATCCGTAGTCAAACGCTCTATCCAATTGAGCTATGAGCGCACATGTTTATTACGAATAAGATTACTTGCGCACAAAATTATATTTTCAAGATGGTGGCTTCAGTTGGAATCGAACCAACGACACCAAGATTTTCAGTCTTGTGCTCTGCCAACTGAGCTATGAAGCCAAAATAAATGGCGGTTCCGACGGGAATTGAACCCGCGATCCCTCGCGTGACAGGCGAGTGTGATAACCGCTACACCACGGAACCGCTTGGTTGCAGGAGATGGATTTGAACCACCGACCTTTGGGTTATGAGCCCAACGAGCTACCAGACTGCTCTATCCTGCGATGTTAATATACAATGGCGGAGGAAGAGGGATTTGAACCCCCGCACCGATTTCTCGATCTCCCGGTTTTCAAGACCGGTCCCTTCAGCCGGACTTGGGTATTCCTCCATAATATATTTTGGTGCCCCAGATCGGACTTGAACCGATATGAGCTGTTACACTCGCAGGATTTTAAGTCCTGTGCGTCTACCAATTCCGCCACTGAGGCACAAATAAATGGTGTCTCGCTGGAGATTCGAACTCCAGACCCCTTGATTAAAAGTCAAGTGCTCTACCGGCTGAGCTAGCGAGACGAAATAAAATTATAAAATGTGGTTGCCTCGACTGGATTCGAACCAGTGAAATGCAAGAGTCAAAGTCTTGTGCCTTACCACTTGGCTACGAGGCAATCATTACAAGTGGTGGAGAGAGATGGATTCGAACCATCGAACCCGAAGGAACAGATTTACAGTCTGCCGCGTTTAACCACTTCGCTATCTCTCCA
>ERZ857629.424-NODE-424-length-59890-cov-4.058127_pt1 | contig 59890 bp, 46 predicted proteins | sample MGYA00519700_ERZ857629 | MGnify/ENA primary metagenome ERZ857629 (study PRJEB31778, sample SAMEA3449351) | human gut metagenome | biome: human gut; feature: human-associated habitat; material: faeces | place: United Kingdom | collected 2010/2012 ... | reverse complement strand
TCTGCGCGCATATGGCGTAGGCGATATTCCAAGCGACGAGCCGGGACTGACGGATGTGATCGCCGATGCGCTGCACGACGGTGTGCCGGTGATCATCGCCTCGCAATGCCAGCAGGCGGAGGTGTTGCTGGGGCATTACGAGGTGAGCGATGCCATCGCGCGTGCCGGTGCGATCGGTTCGGGCGATATGACGCTTGAGGCAGCGTATGCGAAGGTGATGTTCCTGCTCTCGCAGGGCGTGGATGCGGCTGATTTCGGCACGTGGATGACGCGCTCCATCGCCGGTGAGATTTCGCCGGCCTCCACGCTGTAACCGGCACCGCAGACTGCGATACGAACGAAGGGCACGCCCATCATGGTGAATGGACGTGCCCTTCGTGTTACTCCGTACGGCTCAGTATTACCCGGTACGGCTCACTGATTCCGCTCAGTCCTTGTCGATCAGCGCGGTAAGCGCCCACAGGATGCTCACCACATCGATCGCCTCCTGCAGGAAGGCGCCAACCACCACCGGAATCAGGTTGAACGCGGCGCACAGCATCGCGATGATCGACAGCGACAGGCCCACGACCACGGACTGCAGCATGATGCGCTTGGTGCGGCGCGAAATCGCGATCGCACGCGGTACGCAGGCGATATCGTCGTTCATGATGACCACCTGCGCCGATTCGGATGCGGCCGTGGACGTGCCGTCGGTGATCGCCATGCCGATGTCGGCGGAGGCCAGCACGGGGGCGTCGTTCACGCCGTCGCCCACCATCATGGTGATGGACCGGGTGATCGATTCGCCGGTCAGCTTCTGAATGAGCCGATCCCACCACGGCTGTTCGGGCGCCTCCTCCTTGGATGCGTTCTTTACTGCGGCGAGCTTGTCTTCGGGGAACAGTTCGGCGCGCACGTCGCTGATGCCGACCTCCTTGGCGATGATGTTGGCGGACGCCGCCTTGTCGCCGGTCAGCATGGACAGCCGCCTGACACCGAGGGAACGCAGGCGTTCCAACGATTCCTTCGCATTGGCACGCGGAATATCCTTCATGACGATACGCGCGGCAAGCCTGCCGTTGATGGATACGAATGTGGCCATTTCGTCGGCGGCGAGCGGCGTGGTGAACACGTCTGCGGGATTCGTTGGCACACCATGTTCGCCTTCGGTGACGTAGGCATACCGCCCTACGCGAATCATGCGACCGTTGACCATGCCACTCAGTCCCTTGCCGGAATCCTCCGATACGCCCTTGACCACCGGGTGCTCGATGTCATGTCCGTCCCAATCGGAGCCGGGCAGGCGTCTGCCGCTGTCGGCGTATCGTTCGGCCAGGCGTGTAACCGCATCCTGGCCAGCGTTCACAATGCCCTGGGCGAGAATATGCACCGAATACGTTTCCAGCACGCCCGCCGACAGCAGGATCACATCCTCGTCGAGTCCGTCGTCGCCTGTCATGCCGTTCGTATGCGAACCGCCGCGCATATCCACGCGCACCACCTGCGGTTTCTTCACGGTCAACGTGCCGGTCTTGTCGAAGAAGATATGGCTCACACGCCCCAGCGTTTCCAATACTTCCTGCGTTTTGATCAGAATGCCGGATTTGGCAAGACGCCCGGTGCCGGCGATATAGGCGACAGGAGCGGCGATAAGCAGCGGGCATGGGGTGGCGATGACCAGCACCTGCGCGAAACGCATCGGCACGCCGGAGCAGATCCATGCGAATCCGGCGATCAGGAACGCTACCACGGTGAACGGCACGGCAAGCAGATCGGCCACACGCACAACCGTGGCACGCGAGCTTTGCGCAGAGGAAACAAGTCCGAGAATGCGCTGATACTGCGAATCACGCGCCAACTGGGTGGCACGCATGGTGAGCGTGGACGAACCGTTGACTGCGCCGGAAAGCACACGAGCGCCGGCGAATACCTCGCGCGGCACCGGTTCGCCGTTGATGTTGCTTAAATCGAGTGTTGCGGAGTCGGACAGCAGTTCGCCATCCACCGGCACTGTTTCGCCCGGCAATACGACGAGCACGTCACCCATGCGCACCTTGTCGACCGGCACTGTTTCGAAATGGGAGCTGGAGGATTGGATCTGCTGGATCTCGCCTTCGCCTACCGGCCTGAACCCTGAGTCACCGGTATTCTGCCGGCCGGAACCGTTGATATGCCCGGCGTTCGAGCCGATGCCGGGAAGGTTGACCACGTGTGCGATGACCGGAGCGGCCTCCATCAACGAGGTCAGGTTGCCTTTGGCTTTGTCTTGCGCGTATTCCTCGATCGCCTCGCCGGAATACACCATGAGCACGATCGCCCAGCCGGCCCAGTATTCGCGTACGGCGATGGTCGATAGGATCGCGACGATCACCAGCACATCGACGCCGACGTACCCTTTGCGGATATCTTCGATCATGCCTTTGAGCGAGTCGAATGCCGTGTAGACGACCATGGCGATCACAATCCACTGGCCGATCGAGGGGTTCACGCTCCAGAAGAAATGTTTCCATGGCCGTGCATTCCACAGCAGTGCCACGGGAATGGCTGCCAATACGGTGATGGGGAGCATTGGCACGAGTTTGCATGCCTGGAATAGTTTGGTAAAGAATGACGATACGTGTTTCATCATTGCTCCTTACGCTGCATCGGTCTACGTTCGGCATATGGCTTACGGGTCGCGCGAACGCAGAATTGCGTCACGCCTTGTTAACCCATCGGCTGCGTTGCCGGCTTGCGATATGCATTCCTGACTTGCGTTCCGATACACGGCGTAAAGATTGTCATATTCAGTTGTTGTTCAGTTATGGGCAAGCTGTTTCACAGTCATGTTCGCTCTAGGATATCAATGCAAAGTGCCTTGCGCAACTTCGCCGGAAGTCACGCAAGGCACGTATTGCTGATGGTTGCAGGCCTTCTGCCATATGGGGTTTGCTGCTGCCGAGGCGCGCTGTTCATGCCGCTTGCGGCGCAGCACACCTCGTGGGATTTACCACAGGCTGAACGGGAAGCCGTTGCTGTAGCCGTTGGAACCGTTGCCGGAACCATCGGAACCGTTGCCGGAGTCGCCCTGGCCGTTCTGGTCGCCCTGGCCGTTCTGGTCGCCCTGGCCGTTCTGGTTCTGCTCCTGCTGGCTGTTCGATTCGGTGCGGTTGGAACCGTTGACCTTATCCTCCTGCTGGTCGAGCGTCACGTCCACATCCATGGTCTTGCCGTCACGCACGATGGTGAGCGTCGCCTTGTCGCCAAGGGCCGTAGCGCGCACGAAGCCGAGCAGGGAGGCCGTGCTGTTGACCGCATGACCGTCGAACGCCACGATGGTGTCGCCGGACTTCAGGCCGGCCTTGTCTGCCGGACCGCCCTTGACTACGGCATTGCCGGTGGAGCTGGATGTGATGCGAGCGCCGGCGCGGGTCACGCCGTCGGCTTCGACGGTATCGGTTTTCACGGTGACGCCGAGTGCCACATGCTTGACGGAACCGTCCTTGACGATTTCGTCGGCCACACGCTTGACGAGGTTCGACGGAATGGCGAAGCCGATGCCGATGGAGCCGGAAGAGCTGGAGTCGGAGGATCCAGAGGAGCCTGCGGTGGCGATGGACGAGTTGATGCCGATTACTTCGCCGGCCGCATTGAAGGTCGGGCCGCCGGAGTTGCCGGGGTTGACGGCCGCGTCGATCTGTACGGCGTTGGTGACGATGTTGTTGTTGTCATCATCCATCACGGTGACCGGGCGGTTCAGCGCGGAGACGATACCGGTGGTGGCGGTGTCGTCGTAGCCCAGCGGGTTGCCGACCGCCATCACGTTCTCGCCTACGGCGAGCTTGTCGGAATCAGCGAATTTCACGGCCTTCAGGTCGCTCGGCGGGTTTTCGAGCTTGATGACCGCAAGATCGGTGGTGGTGTCGGTGCCCACGACCTTGGCGGAGTACATCTGGCCGTTGCTTAGCGTGACGAGGATCTTCTGCGCGCCGGAGATCACGTGGTTGTTGGTGACGATGTCTCCGTCGGTGTTGATGATCGCGCCGGACCCCTTGGCCACGCCGTTGCTCAGCGTGGCCTGGATGGCCACCACGGAGCCGGAGACCTGCTTGGCCACGGCCTGCCAGTCGGGTGCTTCGCCGGACTTGGCGGTGGCGGAGCCCGAACCGGATTCGCTGGAGTTGATGTTCGCCATGGAGCTGGTGGTGGGGACCTTCACCGCGCCGCTGGTGATTGCTGCGTAGCCGACGCCGAGGCACAATGCCGCGGACAGCGCTGCCGCGATGACCGCGGTGAGCACGGTGGTTGTGGTGCCTTTGCTGTTCTTGCTGCTGCCGGGCATTGCGGGCTGGCCGTTCTGGCCTGGCATATTCGGCTGGTCGCCTTGACCGCCTTGACCGTTCTGCGGGGGAACGGGCGGGACGGAAGCACCGAACATGCTGAAACGCTGCGTGGGCTGGCCGTTCGGATTCTGCTGGTTGTTCTGATTCTGCCGTGCGCCGAAGGGGGTGCGCATGATGAACGGATTGCCGTTGTTCTGGGCTGGCTGGGGATTCTGCTGCTGGATCGGCTGTGTGGGCTGAGCCTGCACGGGCTGGGTCGGTTGAGTCGGGACCGGGTCGTAGGCGCCGTATTCGGGAGCCGGGCGATACTGACCGTAGGCCGGAGCCGCCTGGGTCTGCGGAGCCTGCGGCTCGGATGCGGACGGCGCTGCGGCACCGCCTGCCGGCGCGGTTGCGAAATTCGTAGTCGGTGCAGCGTCGGCGGACGGCGCATCCGCTACCGGCGCGATCGGCTCGGTCTGTGCATCCTCGGTCTGCATATTCTCAGCCTGCGTAGTCGCCGCGGATTCGATATGCTGCGTGGCCTGCGGATCATCCTGGATGTTCGGGGAGTTCTGCTCTTCAGCCATGTTCGCTCCTTAGAAGGTTGACGATGCGATTGGCCGCTGCTGACCTTCAGCAGGCTCATCGCCAACGCGTTTGCTACCTAAGAGTAAAGATACCCGTTCTGGATGTTTCCTGAACGTTTGTTGGAAACCACGTTCGAATCCTCAAACGAAAACCTCCGACCCTTCCAGCATCACCGCGGGCCTTCCCCATCATCGCCCCCTCAACGCGGAATCACACCACGCAACCCATTAAAAAGCCGCCCATCATACGCCTCACAGCATCACCACAACGCCTCCGCCGCGCCCCTACCACGCCCCGCCGCACCGTTGTATCGCCCATTCGCCTAAAGTAAAACGCATGACTGATCTTGTGGAACACCCCCTGGGCGCGGAACCCGGCAAACCCGGCGACCGCAGCGCATTCTCCTTCGAAACCATCACCCGCCTGCCCGACGCGGCAGACGGCAAAGGACGCGGTGGCGCACGCTACGGGCGCACCGGCATCATCCACACCCCGCACGGCGACATCCGCACACCCGCCTTCGTGCCGGTCGGCACCCAGGCCGCCATGAAAGCCGTCCTGCCCGAACAAATGCGTGATCTTGGCGCGCAATGCCTGCTCGCCAACGCGTTCCACCTGTTCGAGCGCCCCGGCGAAGACGTGCTCGACGCCGCCGGCGGACTGGCGAAATTCATGAACTGGAACGGCCCCACCTTCACCGATTCAGGCGGCTTCCAAGTGATGTCGCTGGGCGTGGGCTTCAAGAAAACGCTCGCCATGGACGTGACCGGCATGAAATCCGACGAAGTGATCGCCAAAGGCAAGGAACGCATGGCCTGGGTGGACGAGGACGGTGTAACGTTCAAATCCCCGCTCAACGGCGACCAGCATCGTTTCTCCGCCGAAATCTCCATGGGCATCCAGCACAAGCTCGGCGCGGACATCATGTTCGCCTTCGACGAACTCACCACGCTGATGAACACGCGCGGTTACCAGGAACAGTCCGTGGAACGCACCTACCGTTGGGCCCAGCGCTGCGTGGCCGAGCACAAGCGGCTCACCGAAGAACGCCTCGGCAAGCCATACCAGGCGCTCTACGGCGTGGTGCAGGGCGCGAACTACGAGGATCTGCGCCGGCATGCGGCCGCACAGATCGCCTCGCTGGACTTCGACGGCGTGGGCATCGGCGGCGCGATCGAAAAACGCATCATCGGCGACACCTGCGCGTGGATCTGCGACGAAATGCCGGAAAACCGGCCGCGTCACGTACTCGGCATCGCAGCGGTGGACGACATCTTCGCCTGCGTGGAGAACGGCGGCGACACCTTCGACTGCGTGGCCCCGGCACGCTGCGGGCGTAACGGCGCGATCTTCACACGTCACGGGCGCTACAACATCAAGCGCGCGCAGTTCAAGTTTGACTTCGGGCCGCTTGAGGAGGGTTGCGACTGCTACACCTGCACGCACTACACGCGCGCCCACGTGACACATCTGCTGCGCGCCCGCGAATTCAACGGATTCACGCTGGCAACGATCCACAACGAACGATTCTTCGTGAAGCTGCTCGACGACATCCGCGCCTCGATCGATGGCGGCTACTTCGAAGAATTCCGCGACGAGACGCTCGCGAAGTTCTACGAGAACGGTTCGAAGGGCTGAGTGTGAACTAACGCAACGCCACCGCCAATTCGCCAAGTGTGACGAGGACGTCGGCATTGACACAGACTGAACGATCGTGGATCTGCGCCGGTGCCGACACGCGTGGAGTATTCGCTGACGGAGACCGGACAGACGCTGCAGCCGGCCATCGAGGTGATGAAAGACTGAGGCACCCAGTACAAGGCCGCGCACGCCGCCTAGCCCGGCTTGGGGCGTATCCCCTTCATCAATCGCGACACGCCGATTTGCACCACAGATAGTAAAGGTGTAGATTAGTTGATTGTCTGCGAGCGTGGCGGAATGGTAGACGCGCTGTCTTCAGGTGGCAGTGAGTGTATGCTCGTGGGGGTTCAACTCCCCCCGCTCGCACGAGCCGAAAAGGGCTGGAATCCAACGATTCCAGCCCTTTTGCTTTGCTTAAAATCGTAAAAAATCTAACAGATGTACTAAAAATCTGCCGCAAGTGTGTCCGATTCGGGAGAAAAAGACAAACACACACCCTCAACACAACCCCACATGTCCGAATCTGCAGAAACAGACACGCAGGGTGCGTCTTAGTGAGTTTGCGTGTCCGAATCACCAGAAACGGACGCATGGGGGTACAGATTTAGGGCTGCACATATCCGAATCCGGAGAAACGGATACGCGGAACGGAACGTCCATTCCCTTTGCCGGCGCAATCGCAAGTGTTTCACTGTGAGCATAATTCCGGAATGATCGTCGCCCGGAAGAGTTGGGTGGAGTGAAAGGTCAAGGTCAGGAGCCCGGAAGGGTTCCGGATGCAGCAACGAACCCGGTCGCCGATGTCGCTGGATGGTGACGCCGCAGCGGCAATCGCACGGCCGGCTGCCAAGCCGCATTACTCCGCGCGCAGAACGCGCATTTTGCTTAAGGAGCACCGATTATGGCAATGTTTCCGGCTTTGATGAATGACACAATGTTCTCCGACCTGTTCGACGATCCGTTCTTCGAGGGTTGGCGCAACATGGACCGTGCTGTTACGCGCGACCCAAACATGTCGATGGGCATGATGAGCACCGACGTGCGCGAGTCCGATAACGGATACACCGTCGATATCGACATGCCCGGCTTCCAGAAGGACAACATTTCCCTGGAGCTGCAAAACGGGTATCTGACCGTTTCCGCACGCCGCGACAGCGCACACGAAGACAAGGACAACAACGGCAAGTGGCTGCGCCGCGAACGTTACGTCGGCTCCTGCTCGCGTAGTTTCTACGTTGGCGAAGACATGAAGGACTCCGACATCCACGCCAGCTACAAGGACGGTACGCTGTGCCTGGAACTGCCGAAGCCGCAGGCGCAACAGCAGGTCGAGTCCAAGCATCGCATCGCCATCGAAGGCTGACGTCGGCAGGCTGACATCGGCAGACTGACGAAGCGGCGTATAGCTGCCAAGATCGTCTTGACTGCATGCAACCGCATACACGGCGCCACATACCAGAACAAGTAGCGCACAAGCCGGGCACCCGCAACAGGTGTCCGGCTTGTTGCATTTCCAAGACTTCCCGCGTTTCCGGAATTTTTCGTCCGCCAGTAACGACCTACACCCCGCATGTCCGATTCGGGAGAAATGGACATCCAAGCGCACTTCCCTATCCCCTGGATGACCGATTCACCAGAAACGGACATCCTGGCATATGCTTTCCTCTCCTGCATGACCGATTCGGGAGAATCGGACACTCGGAGGGTGAAAACCTGAAGAGCACGACCCCCGGCGCCAGCCCAGAGATCCCGGCAACCCGACAACCCGACAAGCACGGCAGCCCGCACCTAGCGCACTAGGAACACCATCACGATGATCAGGATGAAGCCCACTAGGTCAGCCGGCCCGAACACCACACCGGTGAACAGCACCGCGGTCAGCGTCGCCATCACCGGTTCGATCGTACCGAGCATGGTCGCGCGAATCGAGCCGATGCGCATCACGCCCGCCATAAACAGCGCGTATGCGCCGAGCGTTCCCAGAACCACGGTGAACAGCAGCATCGAAACGCTTGCCGCGTCGAATTTCGGCAGGTGCGCCCATGGCTGCACGAAGGGGCATAGCACCAGTCCGGAGATCAGGAACATGATGCCGTTGGTCACGAAATTGCCCCATTTGGCGATCATTGCGGTGGGCATGATCGATAGTGCCGATGTGGCGATGGCATTGGCCAATCCCCATGCCAGGCCTTGCGGCGGCAATGCCAGGGTGGATAGGTTGCCGCCGGTGGCGATGAGTACGGTGCCGATGAAAGCGAGTGCCACGCCGATTGTCTCGCGTTTGCGGGGCATGCGATGGCTCATGATGCACACCCAGGCAAGTACCACCAGCAAGTTCAGGCTTTGCAGAATGGTCGCGGTGCCGGAGTTGGTCCAGTTGATGGATTGCAAATATGAGACTTGCCCGACGAGCACGCAGCATAGTGCGAGCGCAAGGTATTTAGGGTAGGATGGCACGTCTTTGGCTGCGCCGACGAGTTTGTTTGGACTCATGATGCCGCCTGCGATAAGAAAGAGGAGTCCGGCGAAGAATTCACGTATGCAGGCCAGCCACAGCGGGTCCACGCTGTAATTGCTCATCAGCAGTTTCGATACTGTGGCGTTGCACCCCCACATTGCCCCGCCGATCAGCACCAGAGCCATGCCGACCAATATGGATTTGGCGTCGCTGCTGAACGAGATGATGCGTGATGTTCCTGTCTTCTTGCTCCTGTTCACAGTGCCAAGTATGGCACTGGTACCGAACTGTGCTCGCAAGGCCGGCATCGTGCGGTTATGCCGTATGGTCTGCCATTGACCATACCAGCCCAGCACCACGTGAAACATTGTGTGAAACATCGCAAGCGGCATGATCGGGTCATCATCACAAGCACCACGGCTACAAGCACCGCGACCATGGAAAAGGCGCACGCCGGAAATCCTCCCGGCGTGCGCCCGAAACACGCGCCCACAAACCTTTCGGCGCTAAAACGCTGCGTCAGTCACGGCGACGCAGCTTCAGCATTACGCCAGCCGCAAGTACCAGTACTGCAGCGGCAAACGCCACACCGAATACGGCGGAACCGGTGTTGGCAGTAGTGCCGTCGGTCTTGCCGTCGGTCTTGCCTGCCTTGTCGGCCGCCGGCTTGCTTGGCGCTGCCGGGCTCGGCGACGGCTGTGGCGTGGCTGGCGTGCCGTCTGTAATCGTCACCGTGAACTTCACGCGTGCACCACGGTTGAAGAAGACGGTCACAGAGCCTGTGCTTCCGGTCTTCTGCGCATTGAGGAACGTGCTGGTCAGGCTGATGCCGGATCCATCCGCGTTCACAACGTAATCCTTGCCTGCGGTGAGCGACGCGTAGTCATATTGCACATCGCTTACAGTGTTGCCGTTGAAGTTGATGCCGACGTTCAGACCGGCGCTATTCTGCCGCTTGGCCGCAGCATCGTACTTATCGTAGGTGAACGCATTGCCGGCGCTCAGCGTGGCGCTAGTCACCGTCGTACCGTCGTTCAGATTCCAGATCTGCGTGCCGTGGTACGGATTGGCGGTGCCGACGCTCAACCCGGAATCGGTCACGGCAAAGACGCGCAGACCATGGTTGTTGTTATCGCCGAAACCGTTACGGGTGATGGTCTGGAAGTTCACGCCGTCAGCGGTGACGACCAGGTCGCAGCCGCGCTTGTCGGACGTTGCGGAACGCAGGTATTTGCACACGTTCACGAAGTAGCCGAAGTTATCGACGTTCTCCTGGTTGAGCCATTTGTCAAGCTCGCTGGTGACGGAATCCGGCAGCATGGGCTTGATGGACTCGTAGATCTTAAGCAGTTCCTCAAGCATGGTCTGGAATCGGATGCGGTCTTCGAGCGTATAGCTGTCTGCGGAGAGCGTGGCGATGCCATCGGCATTCGCGTCGGTCTGTTTGGCGTTCAGATCCTCCTGCATGGAACCCATCAGGGATTCCATCCGCTCCAGCTTGGCGATCTCGCCATTGGAGGCATCAGATTCGGCGCTTTGCGTGGCGATGCCGGCCTTGGCATCCGCAGAGGCGTTCGCGGATGAGGAACCGTCGCCCTTGATCTCCTCAAGGAACTTCTTGATGTATTCGATCTGCTTCTTCCACTGCTCCGGAGTGCGGTGGAGGATGTCGCCGTTGGCGAATTGGGTCACCGGGTAGGACAGGTCGCTGATATCGAAGGTGCCGGCATACATCTTGCCGTCATACGACTGCATACGCCATACGTACTGGTTGAGGTGGCGGCTCGTATCGCTTTCCGCGGCAAGACCGGCCCGCATGGTCTCACCGTCGATGGTGCCGATCGGATTGCCGAAGTACTTATTGTTATCTTCGCCTGCCACGAGTTCGAAGTTCTCGTCCACATCCATACGCCACAGGTTGACCGGGTTGGCCATGTCGTTGTACAGGTTTTCGAACTTGCCTTTGAGCGCATCCGGCAAAGCCACCATCGGATCGTTATAACCTCCGATATACAGATGGTTCTTATACACCACCAGATTGGCCGCACCGGAACGGGTGGCACCAAAACCATAGTCGTAGCGGGCGCCGTCCTTCGGGCTGCCTACCAGCGGCGTGTACTTCCAGCTGCCGTCGTTGGTCTGCTCGCCGCGGAACAGCGCGAACGACTGCTTGGTGCCCGCGCGGCCGGTGACAACGGAAATGTACAGTTTTCCATTGAATACGATCATGTCCCAGATCGCACCGCCGAAGATGTTATCGGCGTAGCTGCATGCCGGATAGTCGAGCAGATCCTTCTGCGTGGCGATCACCTTGAACGAATCCTTGCCTTGGGAAGGATCCGAGGAGGCTACGATGTAAACCCCGTCATCACCGATCATGCTGGCGACAAGCTGGTTGCCCAACACCGCAAGACCGCGAATGCCGACCGAGTAACCCTTCTTCTGGGCTGCCGGAGACAGTGGCGAGGACTGGTAGACGATCTTGGTCGCGTCGGTTGCCGGATCGACCTCCAACAGGTACGGTTTGCCGGTGGCGGCCGCGGAGAAATACAGCTTGTCGTGGAATTCGATGGCCGCACGATACCCGTTCACATTGACGTCGTCGCCCAAGGATTTCTGCACCGGCATGGCCACGATCTTGACTTCGCCGGTAGCGGTGTTGATCTTCAGCAGCAGACTGCGATTCTCGCCGTTGTCGAGGAACAGTTCACCATTGAACGCCACATCAAGTGCTGCCTTGAGTTTGCTGTAGGTGGTGCCCATCTTGCTGGCCATCAGTTTAAGCGTACTGCCCATGGCCGAATAGCACGTGCCCACATACATCCAGTCACCATAGCCAACGGACGCCCACGAATAATTCTGGCCACGATCCGCATCCGCGTCGGCGGCGGTGGGCGTGCCGTTGGCGTCCACGTTGACGATGCCGTCGTTCTCGCCAAGACCGGCGTTCGGATGCGAGATCTTCGTAGCGGTATAACCGGCGTCCTGCTTAACGCTTAGCCCCGGAGCCTGCGCGGCCGATGCAACCCCAGCCGGAAGAAGCATCGAGCATGCAGCAACCAATGCGACCGCTGCCGCCGCAATGCTATGGTGATGTGTTTTCGCCGATTGCATAAGATTCCCTTCTCTTCGTGCTCAGACGAACGATACAAGCGATACAAAACACCTGCGATAGAGGGGTATACCCCCTATTTAGCCCTCCACTATATGCAAGGCGCGCGACGCGCAGATTACCTGCGTCGATCATGCTGCCGCATGCCAGGTCCTAACCTCACCACCATGCCCTATCACAGGCCCGCCGAGACTGCCCCAATCCCTGTTACAGGCTTGGTGCCGGAGTATCGAAAAAATCAAGAATCCGCTCAACGTAAGGTCCGAGTATCGCGTTCGGCATGGAGAAGATCTCATGAAGCGAATCGTCGTACCGGACTTTTTCGATCGGGCTTCCACCCGCGCGCACACGCTCGACGAACCTGTCCTGCGGCTCGTTGAGCACCCACACGTCACGCCCGGATTGAAACAGCAGGATCGGCGTTTCGATACTGCCGCACGCATTTGGCGCGAGTATGGCACGACTGAGCTTCAACGCCTGACGCACCCACTGGAATGCGGGCTTATAGGTCTGGTACGCCACATTGTTGCACCGCAACCGGTGGAAATAGCATTCACGCGGCTCGCTGGCACCCGAGTTTTCGTCAAGATCAAGAGGCGCGGACGGATCGAAATCCTTCTTGCCGAATACAGGCCTGCGCCCCAACCCCAAGCCGCATAGCGCACCGACCAGCGGCCGGGCCAGCCACAGCGGCATGCCGGTCTGCGGGGCGATCATCGGCGAAGAAAGCACCGCCTTGTCGAACAAAGCGGGATGCTGTTCGAGCACCGCAGCGCCGATGCCGCCGCCCATCGAATGGCAGTACAGGTACAGCGGCTGGCCGTTCGCGTATTCCTGCCCCACGGTTTCGGCGAATCCCGCAAGATCGGCCGCATACCTACGCCAATCGTCGATCCACACGTTGCACCGGTCATCCGTGTCGCGCGCGGAGGCGCCATGCCCACGATGATCGATCGCACACACCGAATACCCGGCGAGCAGAAAATACCAGACCATTTCATCGTATTTTTCGGCGAACTCGGTGAACCCGTGGCTCAGCACGATGCAACCGCGGAATCCGGCGGAAGCGCCCTGATTGTTTTCCGCGTCGAACTTTGCGGCATCATAGGCGAGATAGTGCAAGGTCCCACCCAACGGCCTGATCCCCGCGCCGCGTTCAGCGGGCGAGGGATCGAAACGCCCTTCGGTCAGACATGCCTTAAGCGCCGGCTTGACGGTATTCGCCATGGTTTCGGCGTAATCGTTCTCCTTGAGCAGGGTCACTTCCATAATCGTCTCCCATCAGTCGCAGGCCGACTCGCACTCAGCCAGCAGGCCGGCCTGCAATCCGGTTCACCAGTCCGATTCATAAACCAGCCCACAGCCAGCCCGCAGCCATTCGGCGAATCAGTCAGCGAGCGCCTTGCGTAGAAAATCGCGTTGCAGCAACAGCAGGTTCTCCGCCACGGTTTCGTCGTTGGTCATATGCGTGATGCCGGTGAGCGGCAGGAACGTGTGCTCGCGACCGGCCGCCATCAGCGCCTGACTCAACCGCAGGCTGTGTGCGATGGTGACGTTGTCGTCCGCAAAACCGTGGATAAGCATGAGCGGGCGGGTGAGGCGCGGCGCGTCGGCGATGATGGAGTTGCGTTCGTAGACGGCCGGATCGAGCCCCAGGTAGCGTTCCGTGTAGTGGGTATCGTACAGAGTCCAGTCGGTGGGCGGGGCGCCGGCGCAGGCGGCACGGAACACGTTGGGCGCGTCGAGGACCGCGAGCGCGGAGAGGAATCCGCCGAAGCTCCAGCCGATAATCGCCACCTTGTCAAGGTCGGGCTTGGGGCCGTTCTCCCAATCCAGCTGCGGCAACGCCTTCACCGCTTCGATCTGGTCGGCGAGCGAGACGCCCTTCATATCCTCGAACATCTCACGATCCCACTTGGGGCCTCGACCGGTGGTGCCGCGACCGTCCGCAGTCAATACGATATAGCCTTGATCGGCCCACCATTGTGCGTCCCAGTAGAAGGATGAACGGAACACGACCTGCTGGAAGCCGGGGCCGCCATACGGTTTGACCAGAACGGGCAGGGTGGCTGCATGCGCGTAGGGGCTGGCTTCGCTTGGCATGGTGATGGCGGCAAGCAGATGATGCTCGCCGGGCAGGGTGGCGAAGCTGGTGTTGGGGAGGAACCCTGGGTCGGCGGCGTTGCTGGTGATCACTGCCGCCACATCCCGAGTGTCCGATTCGGCCGAATCGGTCATCCGTACCTGTTCCGCACCCGTCTGGATGTCCGATTCTCCAGAATCGGTCATGCGTGCTGAATCGGAGGCGCCACTGGTGTCCGATTCGGCCGAATCGGTCATCTGAGCAACATTGGATGGCGTAGGGATGTCCTTTTCGGGAGAATCGGACATCTGGGAGTCTTGGGGGGATGTCTGGGTGTCTGATTCTCCAAAATCGGACATTTGAACTGCGGGCAGGTGCGCCACGTGGATCATGGTGGTCGCATTCGTGCCCATCATGCCGCCGCTGACCACTTCGCCGCGCATGCCGCGTGACGCGGTCCATACGCCGGGTTCGCCCACCAGGGGTTGCACGTTGCCGTTGTAGTCGATGCTGACCACATCATGGCATCGGGCGTCATGCAGTTCCGCGGTCTCCTGCCATGCTTCCGGCACGTCGGGCGCGAGTTCCGGATCACGCTGCACCACGCACAGCACGTCGCCATCGGTCACATCCAGCACGCTGCGCACGTTCCATCCGACCGGGGTGAAGGCTTTGCCGTCCACGGTCAGTCGATTCGTGTTCGCTTCCATGTCGTTCAGCGCGCATACGAGTCGCCCGTCGTCGGTGAGTGCGGGCAGTCCGTCGACGATGTCGATCCACTGGCCGTTCGCATGTTCTTCCAGCAGGTAGGTTGCGCCGTTGTCGTCTACGGCAAGTACCTGATCGTGGTTCTGGCGCCTGTTTTGCACGAGCAGCAGCGGACAGCGGTTCTTCTGCCATACCACGCGCGCCACGTACTCGTAGGCTTCGCGGTCCCATTCGATTTCGTGGAATGCGACGATGGCGTGACGGCCCTGATCGTCGAAGTCGAGCCGCAGCAGGTCGAGGTGTACGTCGGCGTTGGCGGTCAGTGCGCGCGGGTAGCGGCGTCCGGATGCTGGATTGCCTGGGTTGGCGGGGTCGCTGATATACCACATCGGTTCGGGCGCGGTGTCGAAGGATTCGACGATGATCTGGCGCGAATCCGGCCCCCACCAGAAGCCGTCGTATCGGTCCATTTCCTCTCCGGCTACGAATTCGGCGAGTCCGACTTTCCAGGTGTTGGCGACTTCGTGCGTGCCGGTTTGCGCACCCTGATTGTCCGATTCGGCCGAATCGGACAATACGGTATCGTCGTTGTCATCGTCATCGTCCGCTTCGACGCTGGCGGTCAGCAGGGTGACGTTGCCGTCGGCTTCGCCGTTGTCGGCATCCTTCCATTCGCGGATGCTTACCAGTTGCAGTCGTTCGCCGGTGGTGTAGAGCACGTGCTCGCCGTCTGGGCTGATGCGTGGGTTGAGCACGGGTGCGGTGCCGGCTTCGACGCTCAGACGCCCGGCGCACAGTTCGCGCACCGAGGCTTTGCCGTCGCCCGCATTGTCTGCGCTATCCGCGCTACATACATTGCCCAGTTCAGCCAGGAACAGTCGGCCGTTCAGCGTGAACACCACGCGTGAACCCGTCTCGTCCACCGAATAGCTGACGATGCCGGAGCCGCCTTCACGCGCACGCTCCCTGCGGGCGCGTTCCTCGGCTGGCACGTTCTCGCTGTCCGCGTTGGAGCCCAGCAGCACACGCGGGTCAGCGATCAGCGTCTCGTGATGCTGACCCGCATCGTCAAACCAGCTCATCCATAGGCTGGTTACGGTGTCTTCCGGCCCATCCGAACGGAGGAACAGGGCGCGCGTACCGTCGCCTATCGCCTGCGCGGAACGCGGGGCGCCGCAGGTGAAACGCAGGGTGCGGGCCTTCAAACGGGGGTATTCGTCAATCGCTTGCTCATTCATAACCCCCACCTTACCTATCAGGTCTCTCCTATCGTGCGAAACACCCGCATTTTCCGAAGAGAAACGGCTATTTTCCGCTCTTTTCGCCAGGTCGGCCACGACTGCCTGTTCTTCCCCGATTCCCGGACTGCCTGCAACGTTTCAAGCATGGAATCCACCGAACCATCGGCAAAAAATCACAATTCCTCAACGTATTAATTAGCACCTGTTGCGCCCATTGCGTACACTGGTGAAAGATATAGAAAGGGATGACTATGAGCGTTCTCGACCGTTTTGAGAAAAGCGTGGAAGGCGCAGTGAATGGAGTGTTCTCGAAGTTCGGCTCCAAAGACCTGCAACCTGTGGACCTATCCAGCGCACTGGAACGTGAGATTGACAACGAGGCCATGCCCGTGGGCCGCGACCGTACAGTCGCCCCGAATGAGTATCGCTTTAAGCTGAGTACACCCGACTTCGACCATATCGAACAGTGGGGCAGCGAAACGCTCGCAGATGAGCTTGCCGATAACCTCACCAATTATGCGCGCAGCCAGCATTATGCATTCGTGGGTCCTGTTGTGGTGATTTTCGAGGAGGATCTCGATCTCGCCAAGGGAAGTTTCAAGCTCACCGCAGCATCCGTGCAGGGCAACGCCGTTCCCGTCACCACTGACGAGCAGAGCCAGGATTGCCCGCTGCTGGAGATCAATGGCAGCCAGTATCTGCTCACTAAGGAGAAGACGATTCTGGGTCGTGGCTCCGGCTGCGACATCGTTATCGACGACCCGGGCATTTCCCGCAAGCATTTGGAAATCGACGTCACGCCCAACGGTGTGATCGCCCGCGATCTGGGTTCCACCAACGGAACGTATGTCGAAGGCCATCAGGTTCCCGCCGCCACATTGCTGGACGGCAACACCATCACCATTGGCCGTACCCGCATCCTCTACTGGGCTTCGTCTCAGGAACAGGAGTGATGCCGCTGACGTCAAGGCCTTAGTATGACTGAACTTACGTTTGCGCTGCTGAAATATGGTTTTCTGATCCTGTTATGGGTGTTCGCATGGCTTGCCGTGCGGTCCCTGCGTAAGGACATCGAATCGTTCAGCCCGCGCCCATCCCGTTCGCGCCAGCGCCGGAAACGTCGCGCCCATCAGGCGTCTTCCGCCACAGCCAATGCCATGGCGGAACCGCAACGGTCGAATGTCTCCTCACCGCGCCCAACGGCTTCCGGCAACGAACCCACACTGCTAGTGATTATCGACGGGCCGTTGGCCGGCTCGTCCATTCCTCTCAACGGCGAGGCGATCACCATGGGGCGTTCCGCGTCGAATACCGTGGTGTTGGACGATGAATTCGTTTCCTCGCACCATGCCCGCATATACCCTGATGCGGCATCCGGGCAGTGGGTCATCGAGGATCTCGGTTCGACCAATGGCACTATCGTCAACGATCAGCGTCTTAACGTTCCGACGATTCTTCCGCCACGCATGCCGGTACGCATCGGTGCTACGACCTTCGAGCTGAGGTGATCCGCGCATGACTGACGACACCCAGCAGACCCTGCCATTGCAGCAGGCTTCCCCCGCTGCGACGAGCCAACTGTTCCTATATTCCACTACCGTGTCCGACGTTGGCACGGTGCGTGCGAACAATCAGGATTCCTCTTTTGCCGGCGAGCATCTTGTGGCCATCTGCGACGGTATGGGCGGCCATGCCGGAGGCGATACGGCATCCACTATCGCCATCCGGTCGCTGGCGCATATCGAGCGTGAGGATCGCGAGCAGGATGTCGCCGCGATCGCCTCGATGATGGAGACGTCCGTCATGGCGGCGCATGACGCCATTGTCGGCAAGGCGAGGCATGAGCGCAAGCTTTCCGGCATGGGTACGACGGTGACCGCCGTCGCTCTGGTGGACGATTACTGGGTGCTCTCCCATATCGGCGACTCCCGCGCGTATCTGCTGCGTGACGGTGCACTCTGCCAGGTGTCCCAGGATCATAGTTATGTCCAGCATCTGATTAATACCGGCCGCATCACCGAGCAGGAGGCGAAGAACCATCCGCAGCGCAATGTGGTGATGCGTGTGCTCGGCGATTTCGATATCGACCCGCATCCCGATATCGCCGTGCTGAAGGCGCATCCTGCCGATCGTTGGCTGTTGTGCTCGGATGGCTTATGCGGCGTGCTGGAGAATTCCACCATTGCCGACGCTTTGTTGTCCATGTCGAATCTGACCGAATGCGCGCAGCATTTGGTGAGCATGGCGTTGCGTGCGGGAAGCACCGATAACGTCACGGCTGTGATTGCGGATGCGACCCTGGCTCTTGACGTGCATGCGTTCGACCTGCCGCATCAGACCCCGCTTGTCGGTGGCGCGGCGAGCTCCAGTCTCGAACCCATTGCGGATATCGTCAACGAACCGGTAGCTGCGGCTCCGGCCTTGCGCGACGAAGGATCCCCCGCGCAGCGTGCCGCGGCGCTGATGCAATCCTCCGAGGCGCGTAAGGCGCATCACGACGACGATGACAAGCCGAAACTCGCGCATCCTTCGGCGGCGCGCGAAGAGGAAAGCACGCTATCCACACCTGATACCGGTGAGATTCCCATCGTGCAGAAGGCCGATGGCGCGTTGTCTTCCGACCCCAATGACCCGCAGGTGGCCAAAGCCATCGAGGTCCAGCAGGAGCAGCAGCGCAAAACCGCGCATAAGCATAAGCGCAACAGGCGCATTACCGTGATCATTGCCATTCTGGTGCTGCTGCTCGCCGGCGCGGGCGCAGGGTATGCCACCTACCGGTGGAGCCAAACCCGCTACTATGTTGGCGAATCCAACGGCAAAGTGGCGATTTTCCAAGGCGTTCCCACGAATATTTTCGGGTTCAACCTGTCTCACGAGGTGGAGCGCACGTCGATAAGCACCAGTGATCTTCCGCAGACATGGCGCGACGAACTCACCGAAGGCATTACGCGCGACAATCTCAACGAGGCGCGGGCGCATGTGAAGTATCTGCGCAGCGAGAACGACAAGCTGCACAGCACCAAGGATTCCGGCGACGCTTCGAAGGGCGGCGCAAAGGATTCATCGCAGCGCAACGATTCGAGCGGCACTACCGGCAATAGCGGCTCGACCAACTCCAAGCAGAGCGAGGACAAGCAATGATCATGCGCCGTCTTCGCCAGCTTTCACTGCTGCTGTTCTCTTTTCTTATCTGCGGCATGGCCTTTTTCCAGCTATTCGCCCGCACCGGCAGCACCATACCCACGAATTTCGCGGTGCTGCTTGGCCTGGTCGTCGCACTGTCGCTGGTGTTCTGGGGGCTGGTGCTGCATTTCCTGCCGTATGCGAGTCAGGTGATCCAACCTTGCGTACTGCTGCTGACCGGGCTCGGCACGGTGATGATCGCCCGTATCGATCATGAGCACGACACCGAGGTCGCCACACGGCAGCTGATGTTCGTCTGTCTGGCAATCGTGTTGAGTTCGATACTGATCGTGGCCATGCGCGACTACCGTATTCTGCGCAGGTTCTCCTATGTCAGCATGGTGGTCGGCCTGGTGTTGCTGCTTTCCCCCATGCTTCCCGTGCTCGGCCAGAATATCAACGGCGCGCGCATCTGGATCCGCATCCCCGGTCTCGGCTCCCTGCAGCCGGGTGAATTCGCCAAGCTGTTCCTTGCGTTCTTCTTCGCGGCCTACCTGTTCGACCATCGCGACCAGCTGGCTGTCGGAGGCAAGAAGATCCTTGGCCTGCAACTGCCTCGAATCCGCGATCTTGGCCCGATCATCATCGTGTGGATCGCCTCGATGGGCGTTCTGGTGCTGCAGCATGATCTGGGTACGTCGCTGATGTTCTTCGCCATGTTCGTCTCGATGCTGTATGTGGCGACGGGCCGTGCCAGCTGGATTGTGATCGGCGGCGTTGCATTCGCCGCCGGAGCGGTCGCGGCGTCCTCGCTGTTCAGCCATGTCGGCGCACGCGTAGAGGCATGGCTGCATCCGTTCGACAACACGTTGTACAACCGTGCCGTCGGCGGGTCCTATCAGATCGTCACAGGCCTGTTCGGTCTGGCTTCCGGCGGCCTGTTCGGCACCGGCCTGGGCCAGGGGCATCCGTATCTTACGCCGTTCGCCAATTCCGATTACATTTACGCCTCGTTGGGCGAGGAATTCGGTCTGGTCGGCTGTTTCGGCATTCTGCTGCTGTATATCATCATCATCGCCTCGGGATTCATCACCGCCATGAAGGTCAAGGATGGTTTCGGCAAGCTGCTGTCCTCCGGCCTGGTGTTCACCATGGCGTTCCAGGTGTTCACCGTGGTCGGCGGCATTACGCTGGTGATTCCGCTGACCGGCCTTACGCTGCCGTATATGGCGGCAGGTGGCTCGTCCATGGTCGCCAACTACCTGTTGGCGACACTGCTGATTATCATTTCGAACGCCGCGAACAAGCCCGCTCCCGAGACGCTTTCCGAAACGTTCCAGCATGAGGCGCTTGCCGCGCTGCGCGATCGTGAATTGAAGGAACGGGAAGCCGAACGCGCATCCAAAACCGCTCGCAGGGCAAAGGGAGGTGCGCAATCATGAACAAGATGCTGCGCCAATTGTTCGTCGCGGTAATCGTATTGTTCACCATTCTGGGGCTTTCCTCGTCGATTATCACCGCGATCCGGGCCAACGAGCTGAATGCCGACCCGCGCAACGTGCGTGCGCTGTACCACGAGTACGGTACCCAACGTGGGTTCATTCTCACGTCCGACGGCGCCATCATGGCCAAATCCGATGCGACGAACGATGCGTTCAAATTCCAGCGCTCCTACCCGAACGGACCATTGTATGCGCCCGTGACCGGCTACTTCTCCATCAGCCAGCGTGCCGACCGTGGCATTGAGGCGTCGCGTAATTCGCTGCTGTCGGGAGAATCCGATTCGCTGTTCTGGCAGCGCATCAAATCGGTGCTCACCGGTTCGGAGGCGAAGGGCGCCACCATCGAAACCTCCATCGATTCGAAGCTGCAGAACGCAGCCTACCAGGCACTAGGCTCCCAGTCCGGCGCCGCAGTGGCCATGGAGGTCAAGACCGGCCGCATTCTGGCCATGGCGTCGACGCCCAGCTATGATCCGAACGAGCTGACCTCGCACAACAACAAGACGTTGAACGAAAACTATGCCCGGCTGACGCAATCCGCGTCCAGCCCCATGGTGAACAATGTGACCAGCCAGCTGTTCCCACCCGGCTCGACGTTCAAAACCGTGGTGGCCGCCGCGGCGTTGGAAAGCGGCAAATACGATACGAACACGCAGATTCCGGCCGGTGCCGGATACACGCTGCCCGGTACCGTCACACAGCTGACCAACGTGGAATGGCAGGCCAACGGTTCCAATGGCAAGATCAGTCTCGAGGATGCTCTCGCCTACTCTTCCAACACGGCGTTCGCCCAGCTGGGCGTAAGCCTCGGTCAGGAGGCGATCGCCAAACAGGCCACCAAGCTTGGTTTCGGCAGTTCGGTTGTGATCGACGGCACGTCGTCGACCGGCTCGCCGATGAAGGCCACCGCTTCGGTGTTCCCCTCGTCCATGACCGAAGACAAGCTTGCTCTGGCATCCATCGGGCAGGGCGATGTGACCGAAACGCCGTTGCAGAACGTGATGATCGCCTCGGCCATCGCCAACGGCGGCAAGCTTATGCACCCCACGTTGGTGGATCGCGTACGCGCCAATGATCTTTCCGTGCTGAGCGAAACCAAATCCTCGGTGATGAGCACCGCGTTCAGTTCCGATACCGCTAGCAAGCTCACCACCATGATGAAATCGGTGGTTACGAAGGATTCGCCGTCGTTGGCTCCCAGCGGCGTCAGCGTAGCCGCGAAAACCGGTACGGCGCAGATCGGTGTTGCGAACAATGCCATCGACGGCTGGGTGATGGGCTTCGCCCCGGCTGATGATCCGAAGATCGCCGTAGCCGTAGTGGTGCATAACACCACCGGGTATGGTGTTGACGCGGCCGGCCCGATTTTCCGTTCCATGATTCAGGAGGCGATGCAGCAATGAAACTCGTTGAAGGACGACTCATTCACGGCCGATACCGTCTCGATGCACGACTCGCGCAAGGCGGTATGGGCGAAGTATGGAAGGGCTGGGATATCCAGCTGAACCGCCCGGTGGCCATCAAGGCGTTGCGTTCCGACATCACCAACGCCGAGGCCAAACTGCGCCGTCTGCGTGCGGAAGCGCATAATTCCGCCAATCTTGCGCATCCGAATATCGCCGCGCTGTTTGAATACTACGAGCATGACGGCATCGGCTTCCTCATTATGGAATATGTGCCGTCGAAGTCGCTGGCTGATCTGTACCACGAGTATCCGGGCGGTATGGATCCGTTGCAGCTGCTGCCGATACTTATCCAGACGGCCCGAGGATTGTTCGTGGCGCACAGCCATGGTGTGGTGCACCGTGACGTCAAGCCGGCGAACATCATGGTCGGCAGCAATGGCGACGTCAAAATCACGGATTTCGGAGTGAGCTATTCCACCAATCAGGAGCAGATCACTCAGGACGGCATGGTGGTCGGCACCGCGCAATACATCTCGCCCGAGCAGGCGCAGGGCGAGCAGGCGACACCGCAGTCCGACATCTACTCGCTGGGCGTCGTCGCCTACGAGGGAATCGCCGGGCATCGCCCATTCACCGGTGCCACGCCTGTCGATATCGCCGCGGCGCACGTCAACGACACAGTGCCGCCGTTGCCCGATGCCGTGGATTTCCAGTTGCGTGAGTTCATCATGTCGATGCTTTCCAAGGATCCGCGTGACCGCCCTGCCGATGCGCTGGTAGTCTCCCGCACCCTGGCCCGCATCGAACGCCGACTGCTCGACCAGCAGACCGAGCTCAACGAGGCGACCATCGTCTCGGGGCGCATGCCGCGCAGGATTTCCAGCACGCCGCATCTGCCGTCCATCATCACTTCCGCCCCCGCTAAACATAATCTTTGGAAGGAGCAGCAATGAACATGCCCTCTTCTCTGGCCAACGGTCGCTATCAGATAGGCCAGCTCATCGGGCGCGGCGGCATGGCCGAGGTGCACGTCGGCCTTGACACCCGTCTCGGCCGCACAATCGCCATTAAGATTATGCGCGCCGATCTGGCGAACGATGAGATCTTCCTGACCCGCTTCCGCCGTGAAGCGCATTCCGTCGCCCAGATGAACAACGCGAATATTGTGAACATCTACGATTCCGGCGAGGAGATGGTCACCGACGAGAACGGCCAGTCCGAACGCCTGCCGTATCTGGTGATGGAGTATGTGAAGGGTCAGACCCTGCGTGACATCATCCGTGTGAACGGGCCGTTGTCGCAACGCGACGCCGCGCAGGTGATGCTGGGCATGCTCAGCGCGTTGGAGTATTCGCATCGCATGGGCGTGATTCATCGTGACATCAAGCCGGCGAACATCATGATCTCCGATCAGGGTGCCGTGAAGGTGATGGATTTCGGCATCGCCCGCGCATTGGACGACTCCGTTGCCACCATGACCCAGTCTCAGGGCGTGGTCGGCACCGCGCAGTACCTCTCCCCCGAGCAGGCGCGCGGCGAGACCGTGGATATGCGTTCCGACCTGTATTCCGCCGGTTGCGTGCTGTATGAGATGCTGACCGGCAAGCCGCCGTTCACCGGCGATTCGGCGGTGGCTATCGCATACCAGCATGTGTCCGAAGTGGCGACCCCGCCTTCCGCGGTGGTGCCCGGACTGCCGAAGATGTGGGATTCGATCTGCGCCAAGGCCATGGCCAAGGATCGTCAGAACCGCTATGCCACGGCCACCGAGTTCAAGCAGGACATCCTCACCTTTATGAACGGCGGCGAACCGGTTGCGGCCGCGTTCAACCCACTCACCGATCTGACCAATATGAAGGCGCGCAAGCAGGCCGAACAGGATGCTGCCACCGTTGCCTTAAACCAGGGGGAAAGCGGGACCGCAACCCAGGCGTTCAATCCGGTGACAGGCCAGTTCCAGCAGGTTTCGCCGTCGAATACGCTGGCGCAGACCCGTGCGGCGCAACGCGCCCAGGCGGCTAAGGCCAAGCGCAAGAAGCAGATCATCATCGGTTCGGTGATCGGCGTGATCGTGCTGCTGTGCGTGATTGCCGGCGCGTGGTTCCTGATGAATCCAAGCAAGTCGAAGACGGAGCAGATGGTCACCGTACCGACCATCACCTCGTCCATGACCAAGGATCGCGCGGAGGCCGCCATAGAAGCCGCCGGATTCGAGTTCAAGGCCATGACCGACAACGATTCCACCGAGCCTGCCGGCACGTTCACCAAGCAGAATCCGGCCGGTGGTGCCAAGGCCAAGAAGGGTTCCCTGATCAAGGTGTGGTTCTCCGCGGGCCCGCAGAACGCCCAGATTCCCGATGTGAAGGGACTAAGCCAAAGTGAGGCGCGCAATAGGCTCGAATCGTATGGGTTCAAGGTGCAGACCAGTGTGAACTCCGAAGACAGCGCCACAGTGGACAAGGACAAGGTGACTCGCACCGATCCCGCCGCCGGCACGTCGCAGCCCAAGGGCACGTCGATTCTGCTGTTCGTCTCCTCAGGCATGACCAAGGTGCCGGACGGCTTGGCCGGCCAGACCAAGGATGCCGTCATCAAGTCCTTGCAGAGCCTTCAGTTCAGTGTGATCACCGAAGAGGCATATTCCGATTCGGTGGCCGAGAACATGGTGATCAGCGTGAATCCTAATTCCGGCACGTCGGTGGCGCAACGTTCCACGATCACCATCACGATTTCCAAGGGCAAGGAGCCCACGCCGAAGGTCACGGTTCCCAATGTCACCGGGCAGACGTTCTCCAGCGCCAAGCAGATCTTGGAATCGCTGGGGTTCACGGTGAAGCAGCAGGGGTCTACCGATGAGACCGATCAGGTGATCGGCCAGAATCCGGCTTCCGGTGAGGCCGATAAGGGCGCCACCATCACGTTGACCACGAAGTCGAGCAGCACTGGCGGCGGCACGACTCCGGGCACTACGAACGGCAATTCCAACAGCTGATTCCAATCGCTGCAATGTAGAATCGCAAAAAGGCCGGTATGAGTGATGCCGCCTGTTTCCATAGAGGAACAGGCGGCATCACTCATATCGGCGTGCTATGGCGCCGTATAGGTGCCGTATCGGCGTTATTTGTTGACGCGCGGCTTAAGCCCTGCGGCATTGGCCACTGCAGTGGTCTGCCCGCACACGGCCAGCCAGTTCGCCAGCAGACGGTACCCACCTTCGGTCATCACCGATTCGGGGTGGAATTGCACGGCGTACATCGGCTTATTCTTCACGCGAATGCCTTGCACGATATGGTCGCCTTGCGTCCATGCGGTCACTTCCAGCGTGTCCGGCACGGAGTCCGGTTCCACGGCCAGCGAATGGTAGCGTGTGGCGGTCATCGGATTGGCGATGCCTGCGAAGATCTCATCGTCCACATGCTCTACCGGGCTGGTTTTGCCGTGCATGATCGTCGGCGCATGGCTGACGGTGCATCCATACACCTCTGCGAGCGCCTGCAGGCCGAGGCAGACCCCGAACATCGGCTTGTTCTGTGTGGCGCATAAGCGGATCATGTCTTCGCTGGCGCCGGATTCGGCGGGTGCGCCCGGCCCGGGGCTGATCAGTACGCCGTCGTAGTCTGCGGTCACGGTTTCGTCGCTGGGGTCGATGGCGTCGTTGCGTACCACGTCTACGGTGGCGCCGAGCGTCTTGAGGTAGCCGACGATGGTGTAGACGAAGGAATCGTAGTTGTCGATCACGAGGATGCGTGCCGAATCGGTCATGGTGTCTCCTTTGGGAAGCTTGGTTTGGCGGCTGGTGTGCGTGTGTGCGGGCGGTGTGCCGACTAGTTCAATGCGACGTAGTTGCTCATTTGCTGCATGATGGGTATGTGGGACGCTGCCCAGGGGAAGCCCCATTCGAACAGTGATGCCGCGGCGGCGAACAGCAACAGTGCCGTCAGTAGGATTCGGATGGGCAGCACGCCCGGTTGGAGTCGCATCAGCGTACCGTAGATGCTCGCGTCGGGCTGTGGGCGCTCACCTTGCCTGATGGCGCGTATCGCCGGCCACTGCCAGGCCACTGCGGCCGCGATGAAGAAGATGAGCCAGGCGAGGAGCGCTCCGCGCACGTAGGGGGCGAGGGAGCCCATTTTGGCTGCCGGGGAGAGGTATGCGGTGGAGTTGGCGGCGAATTTCACTGTGCCGTCGTTGCCGGTGGTGGCGAGTTCCTGTGGCATGCCGTCGGCTACTTTCGCCCAGTATTTCAGTTCGCCCCATACGATCCATCGGCTGGTCGGTGTGCTGTATTTGGGTTCGCATGTGGTCAGGGTGATCATGCGTGTTGTTGCGGCGGCTCCCGGGTTTTCGGGGTTCGCGGCGATGACTTCGGTGTCTTTGGGCGACACGATTTTGTATTTGGTGTAGGTGTATACGTACCAGTAATCCTGCGAGCGCACGATGATCGGGTCGCCGGTCTGGAGCTTGTCCACGTCTCCCAGCGGCTGGCCGTAGCCGTTGCGGTGCCCTGCCACGGCAAAGTTGCCTACCTGCCCGGGCATCTGCGTGTCCGTGTAGTGGCCGAGTCCGTGCCGGGCCAGTTGTGCGGCGTCGGTGCCTTCTACGATATTGCGTTCCCAGTTCTGGCCGAAGCGTGGAATGTAGATTTGCGCCACCAGATCGCCGTAGTTGGCGCTTTCCGGCTGTACGGGGGCGTCTCCCTGCTGTGCCTGGGCGATTTTCGCGTTGGCTGCCGAAGCCGGGTCGGACCAGCTGGTCTGTTCGCGGGTCTGCGCCTGCACGCGTTCCGCCTGCACGCCGGTCCACCACATCTGCCATGCGATGTATAGGGCGCATATCACGGCCAGGGTGATGAGTATTTCCGCTATTATGCCCATAAGCTGGCGCATGATGCCGGGTCGGCGTTGTGCTTGCGGCTGTGCTCCATGCTTCACTGGTCGTCGTCTCCCTTTGCCGTGTTGGTGTCCGTCGATTCCGATTCCTGGCTGCCGCCTACCGCCTTCGCGTATTTCAATGGCTGCAGCAGCTTGGCGCACTGATCGAAATGCAGGTTCTTCTTCCGGTCGACCTTCCAGCCAAGACCGAAGGCGCTCACGTATTGCTTGTAAATCTTAATGGTAGGCGAAGCGTCCAAAGCCTGGATGAGATCGTCCGGATTGCCGATGGCGGAGATGGTGAATGGCGGCGAGTATTTTTTGCCGTGCAGTGAGATGACGTTGCCTGAGCACATGACCGCCGAGTTGAACAGCACGCGCTGGTCCATGACCTTCATGTATTCGGCGCCGCCTTCCCATAGGGCGTTGATCACGGCTTCGATATCTTGCTGGTGGATCACGTATTTGTCGATGTCCGCCGACGACCCGGATGAGTCCACCGCCTGTTTCCACATCGGCGAATCATCCAGGGTGACTGTTACGCCGGGGCCTTCCACAGCCGGCATCACGGTGCTGGCGTCTCCGCCGTCGTCTTTGTTGTTGGGCTCGTTGTCGTTGGTCGATAGTTTGGTCATGGTGTTCACGTCGTTGCTGAGCGCGTTCACTTCTTTTTGCAGGGTGTTGACCTGTTTGACACGTTGTTCGACCAATCCGGCCGTGTCGGACGAGACGGTGCTGGTTTGGTTCACGCGTAGATTGGTGACGAACAGGTAGCCGGTGATTGCCACGACGACCAGCACTGCGACGCTGCCCACCATGGAGCGCCTGACACCGTGTTTAGTGCTGTGCCTGCTCATACACGACCTTTCGACGGCAATACGGATGCTGCGCATACATCTTTTGAGATATAGGGCAAGCCTTATTCGCTGCTTTCGAGTGTAGCCACTATGATAACTTCTAGCCTACTTGAATGGAGCAAATACTGATGGCTGACGAAGAACTGCAAGCAAACGGTGCGGAGGAGCAGAAGGACCTGCAGTCCGCAACCGACCAGACCGATCTCATCGACGACGCTGCCGATGACGATACGGATAGAGCTTCCGAAGACGATTACAGTGTCGATATGGATCAGGTCGAGGCCGTGCTGAACGCCACTGCGGATAAGAACATGATGACCCCGCAGATGCAGCGCATGATGGCTCGTCAGGCGGAAAGCACCAAGCGCGTGGAAGAGTCCATTAAGGGCACCAAGTCGAATCCGCGCTGGTTCGTTCCCCTGTTCTGTGTGCTGATGGTGATCGGCCTGATCTGGGTCGTCGCCTATTACCTGACCGGCAAGTTCCCGATTCCGGCCATCGGCGTGTGGAATCTGGCCGTTGGTTTCGTCATCATCATGATCGGCTTCCTTATGACAATGTGGTGGCGATGATTGTCGGATAGATGTTATCCACATTATCCACAAAGGCCTGAAGCGTTATGTTTCAGGCCTTTTCTGTACTTCCACACCGAGTTATCCACAGGTTATCCACCACTTATCCACTATCCGGCCACCAGTTACCCACACCCAAAGCACACTTACCCACAAGTTACCCACAGGTTATCCACAATCTTTTCCACAGGTGTGGAAAACTACATGTGTGTAATTACGCGACGGTGGTTTCCAACCGCCGTACGAATGCGCATACGGCAATGCCCCGGCCGTTCAGACCAGCCAGGGCATCGAAACTAACCTCATATGCGATAAGCGGCTCCTGCCACCAGTCGAACCTGTCACAACAGACGCGACGGCGCGCACAGTAGCACCACGGCCACCAACACCACCACGACGGCACCACCGAATACGCCCATGCGCCAGGTCAGCGAGCGGCCCCGCGTTCCCGGAACGGCCGCCGTCAACAGCGCGGCCAGCACGCCGCCGGTCACGAACCCGCCCACATGCGCCTGCCAGGCGATGCCGCCCATCACGAACGGCATGGCGAAGTTCACCGCCATCCACACCAGCATCGATCGAATATCCGCGCCCACACGTCGGAACACCACCAGCATCGCCGCAAACAGGCCGAACAGCGCCCCGGAAGCGCCATACGCGGCGGTCCCCCAGTCGCCGGTCAGGCGAGCCCATACCATCAAGCCCGCGGCTCCGCCAAAACCGGAAATAAGGTAGAACGCCAGAAAACGCCAATGGCCGAGCATACGTTCCAGCATCGGACCGACCGACCACAGTGCCAGCATATTGAACAGGATATGCAGCACGCTTGGCGCATGCAGGAACATGGATGTCAGCCACGTCCATGGGCGCTGCACCATAAGCACCGGAGCGACCATGCCCCAATTCACGATTGCGGCAAATACGGGGGGCATAAGGTAACGGGTGACGATCTCCACCAGCCACACGGCCACGCACGCCACGATAATCGCCGTGGTGACGACCGGCTCGCCGGCGGCCCAAGCGTACCTGATCTCCTTTTTGCTGGGAATCTTGAAATTCATGGCATTTATGGTATCGGGCGCGTTGCCCAATAACCGACCGTATTCGGCGAAGCCGCGGCACACTCCACCCAATCGTTACAAAATTCGTTTTATCATAGTGAGCAGAGTTGGTTTGAATGGGCATGCCAACAAGACACCTCGGAAAGGAGCCGTCATGGAGAAGAATTCTTCGAACGGTTGGAAGTTCTTTGCGATTCTGTTCGGCGCACTGCTCGCCGGCGTCGTGGGTCTGTATGTGTACAAGCAGCAGAATCCTGATTACGACCCGTGGGAGGAACCGTGGGAGAACAGCTCTTCCCCGGTGGATCTCGGCTTGGACAAGGCCGAGGAGGCACCTGTCGAAACCGGCACCGCCGAGGCTGAAACCGCTGCGGAAGCCGCCTGATTCGCGAGTCCGCAAACATTACCCGTACCGGCCGCACACCCACTTCTTCGGTGTGCGGCTTTATTGTTGCCTGCGCAATTCTCATAGGTCACCCGCATACGCCCTGTCTACGGGCTTGCCAAGGCGTTCCGCTTTCGCACCCGCAACCCCAAGCATTGCACAGTATGGCGAATTGTAAGCCGTTTTGCGGGCGCATATAGCGACAGGGGAACAACCCGAAGGCTGTCCCCCTGTCGCTGTGAGCACATTTTTTGATTTTCTGCGCACGCCGTCAGGCGAGCGGAACGAAAGCAATCATGCATGTGCCGCCAAGGCACCTGGAACGAAGGCGTACACAGGTACGCCGAGTTCCGAACAACGCAGGCGACACTCCACGATCACTTGAGCGGACCGGTGTGCCAGAGTGCGGAGCCGTCAAACGGACAGCCCAGTGGGCTGTCCGTAGGCGACGCCGAACGGCTATGCCGTGAGGCAGAAACCAGCGTGCAGCTGGCACACCGAGGCGTGAGCCGTCAGGCGAGCGGGCCGGTGTGCCAGATGCGCTCCAAATAATCCTCGATGGAACGGTCGGAGCTGAAGTAGCCGGAGTTGGCCACGTTGAGCACGGCCATGCGGCTCCACTTCATCGGATCGCGGTAGGTCTCCTCGATCTGGGCCTGGATGTCCATGTACGCGCGGAAGTCGGCGAGCGTCATGAAGTAGTCCTTGGTCAGCCAGTCGTTGACGAGGTCCTTGTAGGTGTCCTTGTCGCCGTCGGAGAAGGTGCCGTCGGCAACCATGTCGATGGCGGCCTTGAGCTGCGGGTCCTTCTCGTAGTATTCGCGGGACAGGCCCTTGGTGTCGTAGCCCTTGGCGTACAGGGCGGAGACTTCCGGCTCGGTCATGCCGAAGAGGAAGAAGTTCTCGGCGCCTACGCGCTCACGGATCTCGACGTTGGCGCCGTCGAGGGTGCCGACGGTCAGAGCGCCGTTGAGGGCGAACTTCATGTTGCCGGTGCCGGAGGCTTCCTTGCCGGCCTGGGAGATCTGCTCGTCGAGGTCGGTGGCCGGGATGAGGTTCTGGGCCAGTTCGATGTTGTAGTTCCACGGGAAGTAGACGTTCAGCTTGCCCTTGATGTCCGGGTCGTTGTTGACGACGCGGGCGACGTTGTTGATCAGCTGGATGGTCTGCTTGGCCAGGTAGTAGCCCGGGGCGGCCTTGGCGCCGAACACGATGGTGCGCGGCATGACGTCGTCGGCGGAGACCTTGCCGGACTTGATGTCGGCGTAGTCGGCGATGACGGACAGGATCTTCAGGGCCTGGCGCTTGTACTCGTGCAGACGCTTGACCATGGTGTTGATCATGGTGTTCGGGTCGATGTCGAAGCCGTACTTGCGCTTGGCGAAGTTGGAGAAGTCGACCTTGTTGGCCTGCTTGACGGCGGCGAACTTCTTGACGAACTCGTCGTCATCGGCCAGCGGGATGAGGCCCTTGAGCAGTTCGAGGTCGGACAGCCACTTGTCGGTGCCCAGGCCTTCGGTGATGAGGTCGGACAGGCGCGGGTTGGCGAGCTTGATGAAGCGACGCGGGGTCACGCCGTTGGTCACGTTGGTGAACTTGTCCGGGTAGGCGTCGGAGAAGTTCTTCAGGGTGACGTCCTTGAGCAGCTGGGAGTGCAGTTCGGCCACGCCGTTGACATGGGAGCCGCCGTAGGTGGCCAGGTAGGCCATGCGTACGGCGTCACCGGTGTAGATGGCCATGTCCTTGGCGGTGCCGTCGGCGATGCCCTTGGCCTTGAGCTCGGCCGCGAACTGGTCCTGGATCTTCTCGATGATCTCGAGGTGACGCGGCAGCAGTTCGCCGATGAGCTTGGACGGCCAGACTTCCAGGGCTTCCGGAAGCAGGGTGTGGCAGGTGTAGTTGAAGGTGTGACGGGTGATGTCCCAGGCGGTATCCCAGTCGTAGTCATACTCGTCCATGAGCACGCGCATGAGTTCCGGAATGCCGATGACCGGGTGGGTGTCGTTGAGCTGGAAGTTGATCTTGTTCGGGAAGGTGGTCAGATCCGGCTTGTCCTGGCCCGGGTAGAAGACACGGATGGCGTCGTGGATGGAGGCGGACACGAAGAAGTACTGCTGCTCGAGGCGCAGTGCCTTGCCCTGCGGGGTGGAGTCTTCCGGGTACAGGATCTTGGAGATGTTCTCGGCTTCGACCTGCGGCTTGACGGCGTCGAGGTATTCGGACTTGTTGAAGGTGAGCAGGTCGAACTCGTCGTAGCTCTTGGCGGTCCACAGGCGCAGGGTGTTCACACGGCCGGAGGCGTAGCCCGGAACCATGTAGTCGACCGGGACGGCGCGCACGGACCAAGCCGGCTTCCAGACCTTCTTGCCGTTCTCCTCGACGACTTCGCCGCCGAAGGAGACCTTCTGGTCGCGGTTGTAATCGATGTGGCCCCAAGGTTCCTCGTTGGCCAGCCAGTAATCCGGGGTTTCGACCTGCTTGCCGTTCTCGTCGAACTCCTGCTTGAAGATGCCGTACTTGTACTGGATGCCGTAGCCGAATGCCGGCACGCCCAGGGAAGCGAGGGAGTCGATGAAGCAGGCGGCCAGACGACCCAGACCGCCGTTGCCCAGACCCGGCTCGTATTCGGCGTCGATGACTTCCTGCGCGTCGAAGCCCAGAGCCTTCACGGCCTTATCGAACTGGTCGGTGAGACCGGCGTTGAGCAGTGCGTTCTCCAGCTGCTTGCCCATCAGGAACTCGGCGGACAGGTAACCGACGGCCTTGGTGTTGCCGTTGACCATATCGGTCTGGGTCTTCATCCAGGAATCCATGAGATGGCGACGCACGGCGGTGGCGGTGGCGACATACACGTCCGCTGGCTTAGCCTGCTCTACAGTGACGCCTTGGGTGTACTTCAGTTGCTCGCGAATCTCATCAGCGAACTGTTCAGCCGTAACGGGAGATTGCGGTGCAGTGATCTCGGCCATTTGCTCTGACTTTCTCTATCAATAGGTTGTACGGAACAATCATATGTGCATGGCGTAACGTGAACCAAGTTCTTGATTCGCTTGGACATTCGTTGTCCGCAGGGACAGTCGTCGTCCTCCAACGTCATGCATACGTTGTCATAGACACCATACCACACACCCATGCACAACTCCACTCGATAGTAAACAAATATGATAACGTGGGCACATAACTAGGCAAATCGCCGCGATCAGGTGGGCAAGTGGCACAATGGAGCCATGCCCGTAATTTTGGAAAAGGACCTGGCACAAGGCCGAGCGGCGTTCGAACAGTGGAAGCAAGCCGCACGCCAAGAACCCGACGCCCATACCGCCAATCCGCGCCTGCCCCGGCAAGTCAAGGCCATGGCCGTCCGTTTTTCGCTTCACCTGCTGGAGCAGAAGGCCCCCGGCCCTGGCGTCGAAGTGCGCGTGGCGCCATGGGGCGCCGTCAAGATTCTCGACGGACCGGCCTCGGACCCGCACAACCTCACACCCCCCGACGTGATCGAGCTCGACCCCGAGGTATGGCTGCGCCTCGCCACCGGCATTACCACATGGGCGGACGAAAAAGACGCCGGGCATATCACCGCAGTTGGCGAACGCGACGATCTGAGCGACCTGCTGCCCCTCTACTGACCCATCATTTCCCCAAACCACCGACGCCTAGACTCCCCTCACTATCGGTAAATTGAGGAATCCCCAAACTGTTGACGCTCAGAGGTGTCTCAGCGTCGGTAGTTTGAGGGAGGCGAAACGGAGCATATGCAAAAGAGCCGTCCGCAATGGCTTTGCACCATGCAAACGGCTCTTCGATACAGGTTATATGCAGTCAGTCCTGCTTCTTCGGCTTCAGTGCACTAGGCACCGGCATCGGAATGGGCTTGTGGGGCTTCGGAGCGGCCTTGGTCACCGGCATTTCGCCGCTGGTGGCCTTTGCCGCGGCTTCTGCGGCCCACTTCGCATACTCATCGAGGTCATCCTCGGCAGTGGAAGACGACTGCACGTCACCGGCAGTCTCATCTTCACTGTCCACATCGTGAGAATACTTGGCCTCGATATCGGCGAATGGGTCGAAAGAACCCGAACCGGGCTCCTGTGCACCGAGCTCCTTGGCAAGCTCATCGTAATCGGTGTCGGTGGTCAGGTACTTCAGCTTACGAGCAATTTTCTGTTGTTTTGCTTTCTGACGTCCGCGGCCCATCTGACCCCCTGATACTGTTGCTTGCTATCAATTCATCACATAGAAGAGTACCACTTGTTTACGCCTTATGGCTTGTCTTCTCGCACTTTTACGATAAAAGCAATATTTTACAAGGCCATTTTCCTTATTTATAAAGGGGCACACGCATGACGGATGAAGCTCACAACAACCAGATCACGGCTGTCGGCAACGAAATGAGCGCCAGCTTCCTGGCGGCAAAGAAGCGCTCGGATGCGACACTGGCCGAGATCGAGAAGAATCCGGGCAAGTTCACTATGCTGACCGGCGACCGACCGACAGGCCGCCTGCACATGGGCCATTACTTCGGCACGCTTCGCAGCCGCGTGGAGATGCAGAACAAGGGCGTGCACACCAATATCATCATCGCCGACTACCAGGTGATCACCGACCGCGACACCACCGAGCACATCCAAGACAACGTGCTCAACCTGATTCTCGACTACATGGCCGCCGGCATCGACCCGGAAAAGACCATGATCTATACGCATTCCTCCGTGCCGGCCGAAAACCAGCTCATGCTGCCGTTCCTGTCGCTGGTCACCGAATCGGAGCTGCACCGCAATCCGACCGTCAAGGCCGAGATGGAAGCCTCCGGCCACGCGCTGACCGGCCTGCTGCTCACCTACCCGGTGCACCAGGCATGCGACATTCTGTTCTGCAAGGGCAATATCGTGCCGGTGGGCAAGGATCAGCTGCCGCATATCGAACTGACCCGCACCATCGCACGCCGTTTCAACGAACGCTATGCCAAGAAGAACCCCGTGTTCCCGGAGCCGGACGCCATTCTGTCCGACGCACCGGAGATCCCGGGTCTTGACGGCCAGAAGATGAGCAAATCCCGTGGCAACTCCATCATGCTGAGCGCCACCGCCCAGGAAACCGCCAAGCTCATCAAGAAGAGCCGCACCGATTCCGAACGCCGCATCACTTTCGACCCGATCAACCGCCCGGAAGTCTCCGCCCTGCTGACCACCGCGGCATTGACCACCGGCCGCAAGCCCGAAGAGATCGCCGAGGAAATCGGCGATTCCGGCGCCGGCGCGCTGAAAATGTACGTGGTGGAATCCGTGAACAACTTCCTGGCCCCGATGCGCGAGCGCCGCGCCGAGCTGGCTCAGGATATGGATTATGTGCGCGACGTGCTGGCCGAGGGCAACAGAAAAGCCAACGCCATCGCCAACGAAACACTGGAGCAGGTGCGCGACGCCATGGGCATGTGCTACTGAGCATGCGGCACCATTCTGACGATCTGAAGTGAGTTGGCTGTGTTTTGAGGCTTTGTATAAGCCCCAAAACACAGCCAACTCACTTATCTAGCTTATTTGTGGCATGCCAACGGGGAAGCCCTGTGTATGTTCGTTGGAATTCCAACGAACATACACAGGGCTTCGTGAATTAGGTGTCACCAATAAGCCACCCAGTGTTTCCCAAATGCTGGAATCCGCCACAAGCAGACGATATAGCACCAGGACAGCCGCCTTCTGGTGTCGCCAGAAGGCGGAACACCCGCCACAGGGTGCCTCAGATCTGTGAGCGCTTCTCCCCCGCGGCGATTTCGGCGGCGACCAGATCGTCGTCGACCTGCTTGTCGTTCGGGTCGTCAAGATAATGGTCGAACTCGTGCAGCACTTCGGCGCTTGGTGCCGGAGTGAGCAGCGAAACCACCACGATGAACAGCAGCGAGACGATGAACGCCGGCAACAGCTCGTAGATGGCGAACACACCGCCCAACGGCTTGATGAGATTGTGCCAGATAAGCACGGTCGCAGTGCCGGAAAGCATGCCGGCGATAGCACCATACTTGTTGGTGCGCCGCCAATACAGCGAGGTAAGCATCAGCGGCCCGAAGGAAGCACCGAGCCCCGCCCACGCATACGACACCACCTGGAAGATGGAGGAGTTCTGGTCGAAGGCGACCACGATACCGAAGATGAACATGACCAGCAGCGTGATTCGCGCCACCATCATCACCTGCCGGTCCGTGGCCTTACGATGCAGCAACCCGTGGAAGATATTCTCCGCCACGGCCGAAGCACCGATGATCATATATGACGAGGATGAGCTCATGGACGCGGCGAAGATGCCGGATACCACAATGCCGCACATAAAGCTTGGCAGCAACGCCTGCGAGACCACGATGAAGATGTTCTCGGCGGCCGACTGGGTGGCGAACTGGGTGGGCATCATGGCACGACCGACCAGACCGATGCACACGCCGCACGCCAGCGAGACCACGCACCAGGTGGTGGCGATGATGCGGGACTTCTTGATCTCCTCGGAACTGCGAATGGACAGGAAACGTACCAGCACCTGCGGCATGCCGAAATACCCCAGTCCCCACGCAAGCATGGAGATGATGGTGATGATGCCGTAATCGGCGGGCGCGCCGAACATGGCCTGCCCGGCCTTGACGATCTGCTCACCGGCGTCGTTGAGCACCGGCGTGGCCACGTGGGTGCCGTCAAGGAAGCCGGGGATGCCCTGGAGGAACGCCACGGTGTTGTCGATGCCACCGGCGGAGGCGATGGAGCCGATGAACACCACGGCAAGGGCGAAGAACATGAGCAGCCCTTGAATGAAGTCGGTCACGACCACCGACAGGTAGCCGCCGATGATGGTGTAGGCGAACACGATGGCAGCGCCGATTACCATGGTCAGATGGTAGTCCCAGCCGAACAGGGTGGAGAACAGCTTGCCGACCGTCACGAAGCAGCTGCCGACGTACACGCAGAAGAACGCGAGGATGATCAGCGCGGCGATGGTGGAAACGATGTTCTTCTTGTCATGGAAGCGCCTGGAGAAGAAGTCGGGGATGGTGATGGCGTCGCCGGCGACCACGGAGTAGCGGCGCAGTCGACGGGCCACGAGCTTCCAATTGAGGTAGGTGCCGAGGGCAAGGCCGATGGCGGTCCACATCGGGTCGGCGGCACCGGTGAAATAGGCGACACCGGGCAGGCCCATAAGCAGCCAGCCGCTCATATCGGACGCTTCGGCGCTCAGCGCGGTCAGCCACGGGCCGACGCCTCGCCCACCTGCGAAATACTGTCTGGTGGACGAATTCGACCGTTTGGAGTAGACGAATCCAATGGTCAGCATGGCCGCAAAGTAAATGACCATGGCCACCAGCACCCAGATGTCTTTGGAAACCACGTCCTCTTCCTCTCTTCAAAAACAACGATTCGACTCAATGTAATCATTCGGCATCGTATCAATCCCGAACGTCTCACGCTAAGATCCGAAACATGGGCCATTGCCCGCTACCGGACGCCGCCGAGCCTTCAGATGGATCTTCAGATGTCGTAGCGCCAGGATTTGTCGGTGATCACACGCGCCATCGCCAGGCCGATCGGCAGGCAGATGATCACCATGAACGCACGGAACGCCCAGTCCAGCGCGTTCAGGGTATCGAACTGACCGAGATGGAACATGGCCTGGTACATATACAGGCCGGGAACCATGATGACGATGGACGGCACGGTCAGGCAGATGCGCGGATAGCCGAGGTGCGGGGCGAGCCAGCCTCGGCGGACGGCGGAACGCCAGGCGGAAGCGAGCAGACCCGCGAGCAGCGCGCCGATGAAGGCGCCGGCTTCGGCGGGAACGCCCGCATCAACGATTTCCAGACGCAAAGTATCGGTGATCAGGCCGATGGTCGCGGCCACCAGGCACATGCGCTGAGGCGAATTGAACATGACGGAGAAGCCCCAGACCCCAATGAACGCGAACACCATGCGCAGCAGGCAGTTGACGACGGGGTTCAGCCCAAGCGGTTCGAAGCCTTCGGGGTTCAGATGCACAATGGAGGCGACCATCCAGCCGGCGAGTGTGGCCATGAGGATGATGCACAGCACGTAGGTGATGCGTTGCACGCCCGAGGGGAAGTCGATCTTCGCCATATCCAAGCCGCCCGTAATAAGCGGGAAGCCGGGGATCACGAACAGCATGGCACCGATGTACGCAGTGTCATGCTGCAAGGCGACGGGATTGTACAAGCCGATGAGTCGCAGGGTGCCGGTGCAGGCCAAGGCCGCGACGGCAACGCATATAAAGGTGACGAAGAACTGGTTGAGATGGTGCGCGAACAGTTTGCGACGCAACCAGTGACCAAGCCCTGCACCGACGAACGCGCCGATCATGTCGAAGGGGCCGCCGCCGAGCAGGAACACGAAGGAGGCGCAGGCACAGGCCGAGGCGAGTCCGGCAAACAGCGGGGAATACAACGGCTTACGGCGTTCGATCATGTCGAGTCGTTCATGAGCCTGACGCACGGTGATGCCGGACTGATTGCCTGCGTCCCTGCCGGGGTCCGCGAAATGCTCCGCATACTCCTTCGGCGGCTTGTGCGCACGTTCTTTGATACGATTGCGAGCCTCCTCACGCCGTTTGCGAACGGTGCTGGCCGGCGATGCGCCCTGCGATTCCCGGTCGGCTGCAGAAGCGCCGGTTGCAGAGGCAGCGGAGACAGCAGCCGCATAATCGGCGCGATACTGTGCCTCTTCGATATCATGCAGATGCAACGGCCTGGCCACCGGTTCGCTTTCCTCGGTGTGGGCACTGACCTCCTCAAGCACATCGAGTACAGGATCATCCTGCTGGGTTCGCTGTTTGGACTTCTTCTGCGCTCGCAGCTGTTTGGACAGGTCGGCGGAGACCTGTGAGGCGTCTTTTTGATCGAGGTGTTCCATGAGCCCTTCGGACACGTCGGCCTGACGGTGGTACATCGAACCGGTGCCGAGATTCACGTTGAACCAGTCGGCGAAATGTTCCAGCAGCCAGATACGTTCCGTGTTCACGCCGGTGGTGGGCAGGTCGACGACTTCGGTGATACGGTCCTTGCCGTCGGTGCAGGATGCCTCGATATCGGTCAGGTTCACGTCGGCACGGACATGCACGCCCAGCGGGTAGGCGATGCGATGCATCATCTCGCGGACGCGGAAGCTTCCGGTTCCGGCTGCGAGATCGAGCATGCCAACGCGCACGATCACACTGGTTTTCGCTGCGATGCCGGCTTCGGTAACCGGCTTATCCCAGTCGCGTTCGATGTCCTCCATATCCAGAGGGATGGAGTGGGTGTGGAATTTGCTGACGGCGGAGGCTCCTTGGAGCTGTGCGCCGTGTTCTGCTTCTTCTTCGTTCTGTTCGCTCACAGTTCCTTTTCTACTCCCTGCACCGAACCGCGATCGCCCCTGCCGCCGGCGATCGCCAACCCACGCGCATGTTCACAGACGGCGGTCACATAGTGACCAAAAATGAACGCCGTAACACAGAAGTTGTTGTGCGCGCAGTAGACTATGCAATCGCAATAACCACGTTGAACCAAGGGCTGTGGGCTCGCAACGATTTGGCCTCAACAACCGTGGAGGAGCCACGGGCGACCAAATAGACCGAGCAACCCGTCGTTCGACTAAGGAGGTTTATTTTGGCAAAAGATGAACAGCAAATCGTGCCTGCCGACGCTTCCATCGTGGAAACCGGCACCGGCCGCAAGGCTCCGGAAGAGCACGATCTTCCTGAGAATCTGAAATACGATATGGATCTGTGTCTGAAGATCCTTCGTGATGTGCTCAATGAGTACGATCCCAAGCTGCTCACCACTTTCGACACCGTGCGCAAATATGCGGTCGAAGCAAGCGACGAGCATTTCGGCGGCAACACAAACACGGACGAGGACGGCCTGGCCGAGGCCGTGAAGATCATCGACGAGATGAATCTGCACGATGCCCAGCTGCTTGCCCGCGCATTCGCCACCCACTTCCACCTCGCCAATCTTTCCGAGGAGAACTACCGCGTTTCCGTGCTGCGTGAACGCGAGTCCGAAGTGGACGACATCAACGCCGTGGATCCGGTCAACGAGCTCACCGTCGCCTACCATAAGCTCATCAACGAGATGGGCCCGGCCAAGGCCAAGGAGCTGCTGGACCGCCTGGAGTTCCACCCGGTGTTCACCGCGCACCCGACCGAGGCGCGCCGCAAGGCCGTGGAAGGCAAGATCCGCAGGATCTCCGAACTGCTCGAACAGCACAACAAGCTTGGCGGCTCCGACAAGAAGGAGAACAGCCGTCGCCTGTACAACGAGATCGACGCGCTGTTCCGCACCTCCCCGATCGCGCTGAAGAAGCCGACCCCCGTCGAGGAAGCCGACACCATTCTTGACATTTTCGATTCCACGCTGTTCCACACCATCCCGCAGGTGTACCGCCGTTTCGACGACTGGCTGCTGGGCGACAAGGCCGGCCTGGAACCGCCAGTGTGCCCGGCATTCTTCCACCCGGGAAGCTGGATCGGCTCCGACCGCGACGGCAACCCGAACGTCACCGCCAAGGTGAGCCGCCAGGTGGCTCGCAAGTTCAGCGATCATGTGGTCTCCGCCCTCGAAGAGGCGACCCGCACCGTGGGCAGGAACCTGACGATGGAAGCCGGCACCACACCGGCCAGCACCGAGCTCAAGGACCTGTGGAACCATCAGAAGGAAATGAGCGAACGCCTGACCGAAAAGGCCGCCCTGATCTCCAGCAAGGAACTGCACCGCGCAGTCATGCTGGTCATGGCCGACCGCCTGCATTACACGGTCGTGCGCGACGCCGATCTGATGTACCACTCCTGCGAGGATTTCATCGCCGACCTGAAGACCGTGCAGCGTTCCCTCGCCGCGGCAGGCGCCAAGCGTTCCGCCTATGGCCCGCTGCAGGACCTGATCTGGCAGGCCGAAACCTTCGGCTTCCACATGGTCGAGATGGAGTTCCGTCAGCACTCCGTGGTGCATTCCCGCGCGCTGGAGGATATCCGCGAGCATGGTCTGCATGGCGAGCGCGGCGAACTGCAGCCGATGACCCACGAGGTGCTCGACACCTTCCGCGCCCTCGGCTCCATCCAGAAGCGCAACGGCATGAAGGCCGCCCGCCGTTACATCATCTCCTTCACCAAGAGCGCCCAGAACATCAAGGACGTGTACGAGCTGAACCGTCTGGCGTTCGCCCACCCGGAGGACGTGCCGACCATCGACGTAATCCCGCTGTTCGAACAGCTTGAGGATCTGCAGAACTCGGTGAACGTGCTTGAGGAAATGATCAAGATTCCTGAAGTGCAGGCTCGTCTGAAGGCGACCGGCGGCAAGCTGGAAGTCATGCTCGGCTACTCCGATTCCTCGAAGGACGCCGGCCCGACCTCCGCCACGCTGGTCCTGCACTCCGCGCAGGAGCGCATCGCGAAGTGGGCGGAATCGCACGACATTGACCTGACCCTGTTCCATGGCCGCGGCGGTGCCGTCGGTCGTGGCGGCGGCCCCGCCAACCGCGCGGTGCTCGCCCAGCCGGTCGGTTCCGTGAAATGCCGTTTCAAGCTCACCGAGCAGGGCGAGGTCATTTTCGCCCGCTACGGCAACCCGACCCTGGCCATCCGCCACGTCGAGTCCGTTGCGGCCGCGACGCTGCTGCAGTCCGCTCCGAGCGTGGAGAAGCGCAACACCGAGATGACCGAGAAGTACGCCGACATGGCCAGCAAGCTCGACGAAGCCGCCCATGAGCGCTTCCTCGACCTGCTGAACACCGACGGTTTTGCCCCGTGGTTCTCCACCGTGACGCCGCTGACCGAGATCGGCCTGCTGCCGATCGGCTCCCGCCCGGCGAAGCGTGGCCTCGGCGCCAAGTCCCTCGACGATCTGCGTACCATCCCGTGGATCTTCTCCTGGGCCCAGGCCCGCATCAACCTGGCCGCATGGTACGGCCTGGGCACCGCCTGCGAGAAGTTCGGTGATCTGGACACGCTGCGCAAGGCGTACGAGGAGTGGCCGCTGTTCTCGACGTTCATCGACAACATCGAAATGTCGATTGCCAAGACCGATGAGCGCATCGCCCGCATGTACCTCGACCTTGACGACCGCGAAGATCTGCCGGAAAAGGTGCTCACCGAGATGAAGCTGACCCGCAAGTGGGTGCTTGCCATCGTCGGCGACAAGTGGCCGCTGCAGCACCGTCACGTGCTTGGCCGCGCCGTGCGCATCCGTTCCCCGTACGTGGACGTGCTGTCCCTCACCCAGGTGCTGGCGCTCAAGTCGCTGCGCAAGAAGGTGGACAAGGAGGAGCTCAGCCACGGCAAGAGGGAGGGGTACACGTACCTCATCCTGTGCACCGTTTCGGGTGTCGCCGCCGGCCTGCAGAACACGGGCTGATCCGCGGCCGACCGCCTAGATGACGCGAGCGGGGAGGTTCCGTACCGATAAATGGCGCGGGCCTCCCCGCTCGCGTTATCCGGCGTTTTGTCCTATTCTTATGGAATCAAACATAAGATTGAAATAGCTTAGAAGAGGAACTACAGCATTACACTGAACCTTTTCTTATACGTTTTCCAATCTGGTCGGGTTCGTCAAGGAGGACGTCAATGGGGAAAATATGGTGTCGCAGAGCAGCGGCATATATTCTTCGCATAATACTGCCAACTTCATTGCTATCACAATTAATAAACAGCGTTTTATATGGGAGATCTTCCATAGATGGAACCACGGGAATCTGGATTAACTGCGTCTCCATAATCATAGTTTGCGTGATTTCTGCCTGTTCTACGCGCAACGGACAAGCTTGGTCGCATCATTTTCTAGGACTGCAGGTAGTCGATCAATATTCCAACCTGCCCATATCGGGAGTAAGGATGGGTTTACGCGAGATAGCTCACTGCGTTGATTTCGTGCCATGTTTCATTGGGTTTCTTTGGCCTTTATGGGACACCAAAGGACAAACCTTCGCCGACAAAATTATGAGAACAACGATAATCAGTATAGAATAGATATAATTAAAGTGACGCAAAGACGCATCACTGGATAAAAAATACTTTCGAAGCCAAAGGAGACTACGAATGAACCTTCATAAAAAAATCGCGTTCACCGCAGTACTGGTGGCAATACTGGCGTTCTCTGGTGCCCCATCAGCAATGGCTAGCACTTCTGGACATGACCGAAGTACCTTCAATTCTTCCGCAGAAGTCGCTCTGTAAGAAAAACTCTCTAACATTGCTTCCACGAATAACTTAGACGTCGAATTCGGCGAATTTAAAATCGATGCTCCTCAAAGTACGATTGATGAATACCACGGTGATGCCAATCTATACGCTGAATCTATTGCGAAAGCATACGAAGAAGATACAGCTTCTAATACCAGAGAAACCAAAAACGCAAGCACACGCGGTACGGCAACATATACCTCAAGCGTCTTTTCTGGAGTCCCAGCAGGAGGAGCTTGTTGGGTAAAGCAAGATTTTCGAGCTACAGTAACGAATTACAAAGTTACCTCAAAATCCTTGCTTGGAAGCTCATACCAGACCGGGGTCTGTGTTTTCCAATGGTCTCCAAATTATTCCTGGTTTGAAGGAAATCTGAATGTTCTTAGCAAAGGAACTTTTCATGCGGTTGTCAAAGGAGGTCCCGTTTCTTTCGCCGCAACTTTCAAAGCATTTTTTTCATACCAATAAAGCATCGTTGTATCAAGAATTTCAATGAATAACAGCAAATATTGCAATTACATGAAGTGCAATGATCATCGCTGAATCCATATGGCAACGCCCAAATCAGGCGCCGGGTGTCGCAGCAGGCCTGCAGAACACGGGCTGATCTTCGGCTGGCCGCCTGACAAACGCGAGCGGGGAGGTTCCGTACCGATAAATGGCGCGGGCCTCCCCGCTCGCATTGCCCGGCCCTAGATTGGTCGGCGACGACGCACGTGGAACGGGCCTCGGATAATCGGAGGGGACATGGATAAGCCAGCGGACGAGCGCAGGAACACTGGATTCCGATATGACAATAAATGGTTCGAAGACCGCCACACTTGCATTATTGTATCCCGTAGGATACAATAATGCATATGGAAATCCAACAAACCGATCAGTTCCGCAAGTGGTTGCACAGACTGCGCGACCATGCCGCCAAAGCGCGGATCACTACCCGGATCAGACAGTGCGGACTGGCGGGACAACCGGTCGGCGATATGCACCCGGTCGGTAAAGGCGTGAACGAATTGCGTTTTTTCTTCGGCCCAGGCTACCGCGTCTACTTCGCCCAGAAAGGCAATCAAATCATGTTGCTGCTCGCCGGCGGGGACAAAACCGGACAGGATAAGGCCATAAAAGAGGCCCAGGAAATGCTCGAATCACTTATCAAGGAGGGACAATGGTAAACATCAGCAGTTTTGACGCCAGCGAATACATCGAAAACGAAGAAGACGCCATCGCATACCTCAACGCCGCCGCGGAAACCGGCGACCCGGCGCTTCTGCAGGCCGCCATCGGCGACATAGCCAAGGCACGTGGCATGGGCCAAATCGCCAAGGAAGCCGGAGTCGGCCGCGAAAGCCTCTACAAAAGCCTCAACAAAGAAGGCAACCCAAGTTTCCGCACCATCGTCAAGGTCGTCGATGCACTTGGAGGCCGACTTGTCATCGAGCCCGCGCCCGCCACGGCATGAAAGATATACCAGAAAATTTTTCCGGCGAGAAATTTGCTTTGACACCGAAAGTAGATGCCAAATTCCTTAAGGCAAGTAGATGCTATGTGGCTTTGGGCAAGGCCAGACGTGCGCTATGGTGGCTGGGATTACTGCTGCTTTCGCCAGCACTTATTTTGTGGGCGGAGTGGGGCTCCAATGGCGATGATGATACTATAATCTGCAGAGTTCTAACGTTCTCTTCCTCTTCGTGCATGAATTTAACTAGGGCAACTGAGTACGTACGTAGACTTACCTTAGTATTGATTATGGGGGTAGTCTGTTGGATTGCAGTGCTTGTCATCTTTGGCGTGCGTTCATATATGCGATCTACATATCCGGAACTTCGTGCTCATTCCTCTTCCGCCTCGCATGTCCTTGCGGGAATCATATCGTTTCTCGTGCTGGTTATAGTCTTTCCTGTTTTTGTGATAACGCTACTTTCCGCTCTAATGACTCTATGACGTTTTGCCAGAGGCGCATTGCGCGGAACGGCTGAATCATTCCACGCAATGCGATCACAACCATGATTGATCAATGGTTCGGATTTTCAAGAGATTCAGCATAGGATAATGCCAATATACCAGCCTCCGCTTGACTCGGGAGTCGGTCTGCATGTGAAGCAATGAGCAGTGCTTTTTACTTCCGGATACGTTATCGAATGTTCCAAGATCGATCCCATCGACGAGCTTTCGAAATGCGATGACCAGGTTGTCCGCGCTTCCCTTGAACCGGGACTGATAGAACCGTTTAATTCGATTCGTCTCGCTTTGCGCGAACGTGTCCCGCATAGCGGTGGACAATGACCTTTCGGAAGAATTGCTCTGCATGGACCGCGCCAGCAACCATGCATCGCAGTACGCGAGAACATCGCTGTAACTGAATCCCATACGGGCATCTTGCTCGCCGAGATGAGTGTGCAGCCATGATGCCAGGTCCCCTTTCGGGGCATTCGCCAGATAGCTTCCCCAGATCTGCAACAAATCCAGGGCCCATCCGCCCAGATCACCGAGACCATAGTCCATTGGATCGTTCGTAACGCCCCATGTCAAGTATTCCAAGGACGTGGCAGCCATATGGGCGATGTCCCGATTGGGCAGCGTGCCTTTGACGACAGGTTGCGCATCACATGCGACACCGCATGCCTGACGCGACAAGGCCAATTCGCTGGGAGTAACCGGCTCCGGGGTGTACGCATGCCATAGTGCCTGTGTGCCGGAACCACCTTCCGACCAGTACTCAGGTTTGCGGAGCCATTCCAGGATGAATGTTCCAGTAAGGCTTGTATATGCCGAGGCTTGCGTCCCCAAATCAGAGAGCGTCTTGACACAAGCATTTTCCGTAGTGACAGTCCATTTCAGCAGAGGGTTGGAATCGGGCGATTCCGGAGCCGGCGTCGTCTGGTATCGGTTCCCGTTAAGGTAGGCATCGGAAGTCCAGAAAGCAGTCAGGGACCGGAGGCAAATCATGGGTAAGGCGAAGGTTGCGTTCATCTGCGTGCATAATTCCTGCCGCAGCCAGATTGCCGAAGCGCTCGGGAAACTGCTTGCGGGCGATGCGCTCGACTGCTATTCGGCGGGAACCGAAACGAAGCCGCACATCAATCAGGACGCCGTCCGACTGATGAAGGAACTGTACGGCATCGACATGGAACGCACGCAGTACAGCAAGACGATCGATGCGATCCCCGCCCCGGACATCGCCATATCGATGGGCTGCGACGTGGGCTGCCCGTACATAGGCAGACCGTTCGACGCCGATTGGGGGTTGCCCGATCCCACAGGCTGCGACGACGCCACGTTCATCGCGGTGATCCACCAAATCGAACAACACATCCTGCAGCTTCGCGACACCTACCGGTAACGGCCATCCTGCCGGTACTCTCTCCGCCCGCAGCTTCAGAACGCATCCCGGACAGCCCTGACCGTAAGATATCCGTAGCCTGAGCAATGGAGGGACGGAATCAATGGCAGATGAGATGTTTGTAGACCAGAACGAGGTCGAGGGCACGGCGAGCGGCGTTTGGAACCGCCTACTGGCGGGGAATCGTAGATTCGCGGAGGGCAAGCCGGTGCACCCGAACCGCAGTGCGGAAGCGCGCGAGGCGGTTATCGACGCGCATGAGCCGGATGCGGCGATATTGAGCTGCTCTGATGCGCGCGTCAGCCCTGACATCATTTTCGACGCGGGAATAGGCGACCTGTTCACCGTGCGCACAGCCGGGCACATTGTTGACGATGCCGTGCTCGCTTCACTGGAATACGCCGTCTCCTCGCTGGGCGTGCGCCTGCTGGTGGTTCTGGGCCATCAGAACTGTGGGGCCATCAAGCAGGGCGTCAAGGAGTATGAGAATCTGTTGCATGAGATGACCGCCGACGCCGAGGATTCGCTCATGGCCGCCGACAGCATCACCGATCTTGACGAGCGCATCGTCGAAGCGGAATCCATTATGCTGCGCACCGTCGGTTTCTCCATCTGGCAGGCGCACGAATCCGAACTCGAATCGAATGAGGATTTCGAACGCGTACACATCGCGCGCACCATCGAGGAACTGGTCGACCGTTCCGACGTGATTCGCCAGGCTTTGGCCGAGGACCGACTCATGCTGGTCGGCGCACGCTATCAGTTGGATTCCGGCAAGGTCGAGGTTCTGAGCTTCTAGCCCCTGAAGCTGTACCATTCTGGATTCTGCGCCATCTCGGGCATATATTTTGCCCAGAGGTGGCGTTTTTCATGCCTGCACTCGGTTCCGTAGGTGGTTTTGCCGTTCCGTAGGGGGTTGAGCTTTTACACCCCGGTATACAACCGCTGAAAATAAGCCTTTGTTCAACCGCAGTACTGCGAACAACCACCTACGGAGGCCCGAAACCCCCTACGGAATGCGATAAGTACTGTCAGTGCCGATTCATTTGCAAGTCATTCCGCCTTTTCGGCAGTCGTATCGCCCTTTTCAGCGGTCTCCGCTGCTCCAGCAGCATCGCCGCCGCCAGCAGCAGCATCGTCATACCGGCGATCGCGCCAGTAATACTCGTAATCATGCTGCCCGATCGGCCGCACCACCTTGCATGGGCTGCCATACGCGACACTATTCGCCGGGATGTCCTTGGTGACCAGGCTGTTCGCGCCGATCACCGAATTGTCGCCGATGCTCACGCCCGGCAGCACGATCACGCCGGCGCCGATCCACACGTTGCGGCCGATATGGATGGGTTCGGAATATTGGGCGATCCGTTCGCGCAGATCCGGGCGAATCGGATGACCGGTGGTGGTGAGTGTCACGTTCGGGCCGATCATGGTGTGCTCGCCGATGAAGATCTCGCCGTCATCCACCAAGGTGAAGTTGAAATTCGCATAGCAGTGCGCGCCCCAATGGGTGCTGCACCCCCAGTTGGCGTGCAGCGGCGGCTCGATGTACAGTCCCTCCCCCGCTTCGGCGAAGAACCGCTCCAGCAGTTCGCGCCTGCGTGAGACCTCGCGCGGCCTGGTGGCGTTGAAATCGTACAGTATCTCCAGTTGCGCGGTCTGCGCCTCGCCCATGCCTGGCATATCGCAGTAGTACACGCCCGGATTGTGCATCACATCAAGAATGTCCTGCGGAATCTGTGAGGCATCCATGTCTCGCCTTTCGTTCGCCGTTGACACGTTCCACACTACCTATTTACCACCACTCCAAGCTTGGTTTTACTGGGGTTTTTACCCGGCCGTAAGACTGACGACCGCACGCTACACAGAAAACGACACGCCGAAGTTTTGCTTTACGTGTACACCTCTGGTATCTTAACTGCTTGTGCGCTTTTGAAGTGCATGGTTCGGGCCCGTAGCTCAGGTGGTTAGAGCGCATCCCTGATAAGGATGAGGTCGAAGGTTCAAGTCCTTCCGGGCCCACGGAAAAACGGCGACTTCAGGTCGCTATTTTTTTCACTGGGGCATTGGCGCAGCTGGTAGCGCATCTGCTTTGCAAGCAGAGGGTCGCCGGTTCGAACCCGGCATGCTCCACAATACAACCCTCGAAACCGCATGGTTTCGAGGGTTTTTCAATTTCTACGCCGTCTGCCGGCGATGTTCACGAATGTGCGACTGCGCCTTCGTCCGTCTCTTCGGCCTTGCGCACCTCGATCATGGCGATACGCCGCCCGTCGACCTGCGTGACGGTCATATCGTAGCCTTCGTCGGAGTGCAGTACGTCGCCCACAGCGCCCATTTTGCCGGTATGCGCAAGGAAGTAGCCGGCCACCGTCTCATACGGCCCATCCTCCAGCTCAATGCCGGTCAGGTCTTCGAAGTCTTCCAATGTGGTGCCGCCTTCAATGGCAGCAACACCGTTCACGAACGCGCTGTGCCTGGTTCGTTCGCCGCCTTTTTCAGTGGGCAGATCGTATTCGTCGCGGATATCGCCAACCAGTTCCTCGGTCATGTCTTCCAAGGTGACGATGCCGTCGGTGCCGCCGTATTCGTCGATCACCACTGCCAGGTGGATGCCGCGTTTGCGCAGCAGTTCAAGGCTGGGCAGCAGCTTGGACGTGCCCGGCAACGAGATGCCCTCACGCGTTACGTCGGAAACGGTTTTCGCATTCGGATCGCGCACGTCGAGCAGATCACGCACGTGTACGAAGCCGATCACGTCGTCGAAGTCCTTGCCGGTGACCGGATAGCGCGAATACGGTTGGTCGCGCACGAAGGCGGCGGCCTCGTCCAGCGACATCGAACCGTCGATGAACACGACGTCGGCACGCGGGCGCATCACTTCGGCCACAATCGTTTCGGAAGCGTCGAACACGTCGTCGAGGATCGTGCGCTCGTCCTTGCTCAGGTTGGTGTTGGAGTTGACGAGCACGCGCAGCTCATCGTCGGATACCTCGGTTTCCGTTTCGTTCGGGTCGAAGCCGAGCAGACGCACCAAACCGTTAGTGTTCTTACCAATCAGCCAGATGAGCGGACGGCATACCTTGGAGAAGACGTCGATGGCCGGCACAACCGCACGCGCGATGGCCTCGTTGCGCTGCATGGCGATACGCTTGGGCACCAGCTCGGAAATCACGATCGAGCAGTAGGAGATGATGAGCGTCAGGCCGATGGTGGTCAGCGGCGCGGCGATATGGTGCGGCACGCCCCAGCCTTCCACGACGGGCACTACGAATGGTGCGATGGAGGATTCGCCGAACGAGGCGGAGAGGAAGCCCGAGAGCGTGACGCCGATCTGCACGCTGGACAGGAAGGTGTTGGGGTCGCGGGCGATTTTGGCGACGCGTGCACCGCGGGCGTCCTGCAATTCCATCTGGTCGATCTGCGAGCCGCGCAGACTCACCAGCGCGAGTTCGGTGCCGGCGAATACCGATCCGAGCAGCAGGAAGATGAAGATCAGCAGGATGTTCAAACCAAGTGACATGCGGCCAGTCTATCTTTGCGGCTTGTCAAGACGTGCATGAGGCAGCCGGGCGGCGAATGGCAGGCAAATGGCAGGCGAACCCGCTGGGAGCCGCGAATGTTCGAGGCAGGCCTCACAATGGTTTGCTGTGATGATCGACGGCCTTGACGTACATGTGGTGCGCAAACCCATCAGGAACATGTATCTGCGCATTAAACCACCTGAAGGACGAGTGGAGATATCCGCGCCCGTGCGCATGGCGGATGCCGCTATCGTCTCGTTTGTGCGCAGCCGCCGCTCGTGGATCGACGCCAATCGGAACGCTATACGGCGGCAAGCGCAGCAGGCAGCGACGACGGGTGCTGTGGAATGGAACGACGATCTTCGCCGCGCTGCTGCGGCATCGATCAACAAGGCCCTACCCGCACTGCTTGCGCGCTGGGAGCCGATTATCGGCAGATCCCCTACCCACATCACCCTACGTACCATGACCTCGCGCTGGGGGTCATGCACGCCGAAGACGGGGCGTATCCGCTTGAATCTGCAACTGGGGCTGATGGATCGGAGATTCCTGGAATACGTGCTGGTGCATGAGATGACGCATCTATGGGAGCACGGCCACGGTGCCGGTTTTCAGCGCCGCATGAGCGCATATCTGCCGGATTGGCGGCAGCTGCGCCGCGAGCTCAACCAACATATGGCGTTGCGGTAGTGGGAGTGCGGCGGCGGAATGCACTTGCCACCGTCGCCGTCAGGACAACGGATTGCCGCGCAGTGCCTCATCCACTTCGTCCACGATCTCACGCATCGCCTCATAGGCGCCATCCGCATCGCCGTTCAGAATCGCCTCGCCAACTGCAACATGGGCACGCAAGGCTTCAGGAGCCGGCTGCTGCGGATACATGTTGATCTCCACTCGGCCGCGCAGTACGGTGGCAACGGTATCGGCAAAGGCTGCGAATAGTTCGTTACCGCTGCATCGGAGCACCTGACGGTGAAACTCGATGTCAAGCTTATGGAACTCGGCAAGATTGCCCTGCTCGCCAAGTTGTTTCATCTGCAGAGCCATAACCGGCAATTTGGCTTTGTCTTCCAACGATGCTCGCACAGCCGCATATCTTGCCGCAGCGGGTTCGATACTCAGACGAAGCTCCGTCAAAGCAAGCAGTTCCTGCTTACGTTGCGACGAATGCAGCTTCCATGCGATGACCTGTGGGTTGAGCGCCTGCCAGCTTTTCGGGTCCTGCGCGACAAGTCCCACCCTTCTGCGAATGGTGATGGCCCCGGCTGCCTCCAAGTGCCGAGACGCCTCCCTTGCCACGGTACGGGAGATATCGAACCTGGATTGCATGTCTTCCAATGTCGTGGCGGTGCCAATCGCCCATTTGCCGTCGATAATGTCTACGGCAAGCTGATTGGCGACGGGAATGTGCATGTGTTCGGTATCGTTCGTCTCCGTCATACTCGCCTTTCCTTCTACGGTTTTCCCTGGCTTTACGCTGTTTACCCGGGTCACGTCCAAGCCTACCTGCCACACAAAACACACGTTTTCCATAAAAAGTACTCTTTTTAAATTGACAAGTACTCTTTTTAAGAGGTATCCTATGAATCAGGAATCAACCGGAGATTCCGCAAACGCAATGAGGCATTCCACAAATCCAAGGCAAGGAGCACATCATGAGCATCCACGTAGTTGTCATGGGCGTTGCCGGCTGCGGCAAATCCACCGTGGCCGAAGCAATCCGAGACCGCCTTTCCTACGAAATGGCCGAAGGCGACGCCTTCCACCCGCAGGCGAACATCGACAAGATGAGCGCCGGCATCCCCCTCACCGACGAAGACCGCTGGCCCTGGCTGCGCGTCATCAACTCATGGATGGCAGCCAAGGAAACCATCCACGAGAACACGGTCGTCTCCAGTTCCGCGCTCAAGCGCGCATACCGCGATGTTCTACGCGAAAACGTACCCGTATTCTTCGTACACCTCACCGGCAGCCATGAACTCATCAAAGAACGCCTCTCCGCACGCAAAGGGCACTTCATGCCCCCCGCACTGCTCCCCAGCCAATTCGCTATTCTGGAACCGCTTGAGCCTGATGAGCCAGGAATCGAAGTCTCGATCGAAGGATCGATCGAAGACATGGTGGATCGCGCAGTACAAGCGGTTGTCGAACATGCCGCGGCCGAGGAACGCGCACTCACCACAGCCTCCGCCTGAGCTTCTCCAACGCCATCGCAGAACAGTCACAGACATCCTCATATCCGTCCTCGCAAAACAGTTCGCATCCCAGTTCAGCATTCAAAGGAGAATCTGACATGCAACTCATCATCGCCGCGCTAGTCGGCATTCTTACCATCGTTCTGCTTATTGCAGTCGCCAAGCTGCACCCCTTCATCTCGCTGATGGTCGGATCGTTTGTCATGGCCGTCTGCGCCGGAGTGCCATACGACAAAGCCTTCAGCAGCTTCACCACAGGCGCCGGCTCCACATTCTCCGGCGTCGGACTGCTGGTCGCATTCGGCGCCATCATCGGCACCATCCTGTTCGCATCCGGCGGCGCAGACGTTATCGTCGACACCATCATGAGCAAAACCCCGATGAGGCTGCTCCCCTGGGCCATGGCACTCATTGCCTTCACCGTTGGCATTCCCATGTTCTTCGAAGTCGGCGTGGTCATTCTGATTCCAGTCGTATTGTTCGCCGCACGCCGCGCGAAAATGCCGGTCATGCTTATCGCCATTCCCGCACTCGCCGGTCTCTCCACCTTGCACGCTTTTATTCCGCCACACCCCGGCCCGCTCGCCGCAATTGATTCGATTCACGCGAATCTTGGCCTCACCCTTGGCCTAGGACTACTCGTTGCCATCCCGACCGTCATCATCTCCGGCCCGCTGCTGGGCAAGGTCATGGCACGCTGGGTGCCGATTATGGCGCCAGAACAGAGTGCCGCCGAAAATGCCGAACAGTCCCCCGAGCATCGTCCCACCTTCGCCCAGGCCATCACCGTCATTCTTTGCCCGGTGGTGCTGATGCTCGCGGCTTCCGTAGTGGATCTTACCGGTCAGAGCACAACCGCATGGGGCCGTGTACTCGCGTTCATCGGCACCCCGCTTACCGCACTGTTCCTCACCAGCGTACTGGCCATGGTATTGCTCGGCTTCATGCAGCATGCCACACGTGATGCCGTGAACGGCATGGTGGGCAAATCCTTCGGCACTGTGGCCGGCATCGTATTCATTGTGGCAGCAGGCGGCGGTTTCAAACAGACCCTAGTGGATTCCGGAATCAGCGATGTAATCGCCAACAGCATCACCGAATCCGCTATGAACCCGCTGATTGCAGGCTGGATTGTCGCCGTGCTCATCCGTCTCGCCACCGGTTCCGCCACAGTCGCCACCGTCACTGCGGCGGGCATCATGGCTCCACTCGCCGCCAACCTGAGCCCGGTGCAGCTTGCCCTGCTTGTGCTCGCCATCGGTGCCGGATCCGTATTCTTCTCGCATCTCAATGACGCCGGTTTCTGGCTGGTCAAGGAATACTTCGGCATGACAGTCGGTCAGACGCTGAAAACCTGGTCGCTGATGGAAACCGTGCTATCCGTGGTCGGCCTTGGTTGCGTCATGCTGCTCTCGCTCATCCTATAGTCGCTGCAATCACAGCAATCACCGCTAATCCCTAATCACGTCACACAACCACATCGCATAACAATCAAAACACAGCAAAGGAGCTCACCATGCAAATGGGAATGATCGGACTTGGCCGCATGGGCGGCAATATGGTTCGTCGTCTTCGCGAAGGCGGTCACGAAATCGTGGGATTCGACATGAACCCCGAATCGGATCGCAACGTCGATTCACTGGAACAGCTGGTTGCAGCACTCCAGCCGCCACGCGTGGTGTGGGTGATGGTTCCTTCCGGAGCGCCCACCGATTCCGTAATCACACAGCTTGGCGATCTGCTTGATGCCGGCGATACTGTAGTGGACGGCGGCAACTCGCATTACACCGACGACACCCGTCACGCCGACGAGCTTAACCAGCATGGAATCGACTTTCTGGATGCAGGCGTGTCCGGCGGCGTGTGGGGTGCGGAACGCGGCTACGCGCTGATGGTCGGCGGCGATGAGGCCGTATACCGCAGGGTGCTGCCGATCTTCGAAACTCTGAAGCCGGAGGGCGACCATGGGCTGGTGCTTGCCGGACCTGTTGGCGGCGGGCATTTTGCGAAAATGGTGCACAACGGTATCGAATACGGCATGATGCAGGCGTTCGGTGAAGGTTTTGCCACCATGATGCGCAGCGAATACGTCAACGACCCAGCAGCGACAATGGCCTCCTGGCGCGACGGATCTGTAGTGGCCAGCTGGCTACTTGACCTGTTCGAGAATGCGACGGCGCATGACCACACGCTGGCCGGCATGCCTCCTGTAGCAAACGAATCCGGCGAGGCACGTTGGATGGTCGAAGCTGCGCTAGAGCTTGGCGTTCCTACTCCGGCCACTGCGGCAGCGCTCTGGCAACGCCAAACCTCCCGCGGCGGCGCGGACGACATTCTGCGTGTGGTAACGGCCCTGCGCGCACAATTCGGCGGGCATGTCACCAAGGTCGACGAGATCGCCACACACTGATTGCGCTATGCCGTGGCCTTCCCTAAATGGCTAGGCCACGGCATCACGTCAAACGATACGGCTGAACACGCATGCACTCGCTGACACATGCCCCTATCGAACGCCGCTGATATTCACCATCCGACACACACTCAACACACGTGCACTGCGATGCCGTTTTGCATTTAGGCGGGGGTCGTACTACAGTGAATTGAGTTGTTCTGCGGAGCAGTACAACACCCAAGGGGCTGTAGCTCAGTTGGTAGAGCGCTTCGTTCGCATCGAAGAGGTCGTGGTTTCGACTACCATCAGCTCCACGAAAGCCTTTCGGAATTCCACCTCCGGAAGGCTTTTTTCTTTGTCTTCCGCCAAATAACGGCGAACAATGAACTGTAAAGCCATTCAAAACTTCCGCGCCACAAGCTGAATAAATTTGAGATGCCCGTAATTCCCTTAACGCCGCCTTGGCCTCAGACCACAGGGACACAACATGCCCGTCTTTCATGTCGAACATCTGACGGACAAATGGCGCAACTATTGGATGGCATGGAGACAGCGAAAGGAACATGGACATGAACGACAGCATGGATGTCTACGAGAAGCTGGCCGACGAGCACATCGCCGCCCCGGCAAGTGCGCCTGTGGCGCAGTTCTCCGGCGAACAAACCGCCGGCATCATGGCCTCCTTCATGGAGCCGGATGCCGAAGCACATCACGAGGAGTATCGTCTTCAGAGGGCCTAACCAAACCCATTTGACGCGAATAGGCATGCAAACAAACACGTGAACTTTAGTTGGCGGATAAACCGCGAGATTTCAGCGATATCACACCGCCCACCAGCTCCACGAAAGCCCTCCGGAATTCCACCTCCGGAAGGCTTTTTATTTGTCTTCCGATTCTTTAGCGTTCCGCATCAGACTTCATGGATACAGCAGGTCAGCTACGAACGCGAGCCACTACGCACAAGGCACATCCATCGCTAATATGTCACACCAAAAAGATAGAATCTTGTTAAATTCGGTAAAAAAATTACAGAATCAGACAAAATTTTAAACTATTGATTGGGAATATCATGATTCGGTTGACCAAGATAGAGCTTGATGGGGTCAAGAATATCCGCCATGGGGCGTTGGATCTGGGCACACTGGACAACGGCGGCAGCATCACCGGCATCTACGGTCAAAACGGCTCAGGCAAGACCAGTGTCATCGAAGCAATCCAGGTACTTCGTCATCTCATGGCCGGAGGCAGTCTCGTCGGCGATCAGACCGGCATCCTCGTAAGCAAGAACGAGGGAAACCACAGCGCGACATTGTCCACGAAAATCCAGATTGAGGAGGACGACGGCACCACATACACGGCTGTATACACGGCCGTCCTCGAACCTTGCGACACTGGATTGCATGTAGCCCATGAAACATTGGCGATGAAGCCGAAAGACGGCCGCTTGCATACCCTCGTGGACTACGAGATGGCCAAAGATGCGGAAACCGGACTACTCACACCGAGGGTGACCCCCTCAGGCGCATGGAATTCGCTTACCGCGCTCCAGCATGGGGATGAGCTGCTACGGCAGGAGGCCGCGCTGGCCTACAGTCAGAACCGCAGTCTCCTGTTCTCGCCGGAATTTACCACGCAGTTCACCCGCATCTCCGCAACGCTTCACGCGCAAAACACGCTTCCAAGCATCCGTCAAACCGCATTGGAGAGGAACCTCGATCCACTGCTGGATCTTATCGAAAAACTCTCACGATTCGCCCGTGACGGCATCCGCGTCGTCACCACCAGGCAGGGCGCCAGCGTATGTTTCGGATACACGCCTTTCATCCACGGTGGACGATTCGATATTCTCGACCTCGAACGCCCTCGCTTCGTACCCTCGCAGATACAGCATGAGATTGAGCGGATGGTCGAGCAAGCGAACCTCGTGTTGCCTGTCGTCATTCCGGGATTGACCCTGAAATGCGAGATGAAAGAGGATGTCGGAGACAACGGCGAAGCGGGCGCACGCGTATTCCTATACTCACTCAGGAACTGTGTTCAGATCCCATTCTGGGCGGAATCCGAAGGCATCCGCCGTATCGTCGGTATTCTGTCTCTGCTGGTGCGCATGTTCAACGAGACGGATACCTGCATTGCCATCGACGAAATCGATTCAGGCATCTTTGAAGTGCTGCTCGGCGATATCCTCCGCACACTCGCCCAACGCGGCCGCGGCCAACTGATTTTCACTGCCCATAATCTGCGAGTGCTGGAAGTGCTGGACCACAAGTCCATCGTGTTCTCGACCTCGGATCCAAACAGCCGGTTCGTTCCGGTCACCAACGTGCGTGCGGGCAACAACTTGCGCGACATGTACATCCGCATGGTCAATATCGGCACGGATGGGGCGCAGCTGGCCGATAAGGTCAAGCCGTCCCATGTGGCCGCCGCACTGGCTGATGCCGGAAAGGTGACAGGGAAGGCGGGTGATGAGGGATGAGAAGTAGTGTATTCATTCTGCTGACCGAGGGAGAAAGCGATATGTGCATCTCCGATGCGTTCGATGAATGCCTCGCCCCGCAGTTTCAAGGTGTTTCCTGCCATGGGGATATCACCGTCGCACGAATCAATGTGGGCGGGGTCAAATGGCCGCAGGCAAAGAACCTTGCCGGAACGATTAAGACGATTATCCGGCGGGAAGCCGATCAGACCCACGAATTCGCGATGAAGGACATCATCGCCGTGGCACAGCTCACCGACTTGGATGGCGCATATATCCCCGACGACAGAGTGATGCCGGGGCCCGAATTGCGATATCTATCCGATCACATCGAGACGAACAATCCGCAGTCCATCATCGAACGCAATCAGGAAAAACGCCGCCGCATGGATATGCTGTGCGTCTGGCGTTCGATCAAACTCATCGGCGGGAAGAAAGTGCCCTACCGCCTGTTCTACAGTTCACGCAATCTCGAACACGCCATGCATGGCGAAGCCGGCGGTTTGGCGACCGGGCACAAACGTGACCTCGCACTTGACCTGTCCAGTCACGCGATCAGAGATCCGCAGTGGTTCAAGGAATATGTCACCTCAACCCCAATACTCCACGGATTCAACGATTACACGGCATCGTGGGAATGGGCGAGGCAGGGAACCAATTCTTTGTCAAGAAGCTCCAACATTGGCCTACTGCCACAGGAATTCGGAATGGAGTGGCAACTATAATCCAATTGCTCACAGCCGGCTTTTTAGTTTCTGCGGTTTGTCGGCCCCACGCCCACTACAGCGTTGCTTTGCCACTTTCAGACAGCAAAGGGGCGGGAAGGAATGAACCGTGATCCCTTCCCGCCCCTCTAACTCGCCTTGCCTGTGGCAGGCTACGGTTTAGCACCTATACGCATGGCGTAGCGTGGAAACACAATTGCGACGCGATGCCTCCCAAGCCGCCGCGGCTCCGATAGCGAGCATGACGCCGGTGAGGACGATCATGGTCGCGTCGACGCCGGTGGTGGCGAGCTTGTCGGCGTTCAGGGATGCGTTGAGCGTGGCCTGTTCGCTGGTTTTGAGCGTGGTCGGCGTGATGGTGCCTCCGGTGGTGATGGTGCCCGTGTTGGCGGACTGTCCGTTGTTCTTGTTCGCGTCGGCCTTCTTCTGTGCGTCGAGCTTGGCCTGCGCGTCCTTCAACGCGGCCTGCTTGGCGCCGAGGTCGGCTTGGGCGGCGTCCAATGCGGCCTGCGCCTGCTTGACGGCTTCGATGCCCTTGGCGTCCTTGCGTGCCTGTTCGAAGTTCCTCTTGGCCTGTTCGAGCTTGGCTTGCGCGGTGTCCACGTCCTTCGCGAGGCTGTCGACCTTCTGCTGTGCGTTGGCTTGGGCGGTCTTCGCGTCGGTGAGTTCCGACTGCTTGTCGTCGAGGGTCTGGACGGTCTGCTGGAGACTGCCGGTCTTCGCGTTCAGATCGTTGACGGCCTGATGGAGGTCGGCCTCCTGCTGTGCGGCCTTGTCGCTGGCACGCTTGGCGGTGTCGTATTCGCCTTGGGCCGTGTCGAGGTTCGCCTTGGCAGTCCGGTACGCGTCGGTGGTCTGATCGGCGTTCGTTTTGGCGGTGTTGTACGCGCTGGTGGCTTTGGCGAGCTCGGTCTACGCGTCGGCGAGGATCGCGGCGCGGCGATCGGCGTCCGTCTTCGTCTGCTGGGCCTGCTTGAGCGTCGCCTGCGCGTTGTCGAGCGTGGCCTGCGCCTGCCTGAGCGTGGCCTGCGCCGCGTCGTCGGCCTGCTTGGCCGCGTCGTAGGCCGTGGTCGCGTCGTTCAGTGTGGCCTGCTTGGAGTCGAGCGTGGCGTGCGCCTGCTGGCTGGCTTGTTGGGCGTTCGCGTATTCGCATGCGTAGGTGGCGGCGGTGGTCTGCGCCTGCTTGAGCATGCCGGTGGCGGTATCGAGCGTGGCCTTAGCCTGTTCGGCGTTGTCCTGCGCGGTCTTCCGCGCGGCGGTCTTCTCGGCCTGCGCCTTCTCGGCGGAGTCGAGGCGCTGCTTGGCCTTTTCGACGGCCTTCAACGCGTCGTTGTACGTGTTCTGCGCGTTGTTGATGCGGTCGAGGTACGCCTGCACCTTCTGGCGGTAGACGGCAGCGTCGAGCGGGGTGGTGTCATCGGAGGCGTACTGGTTCCAGTTCTTGGACAGGAACTCCTGCGAGTAGGCGTTCGTGTACAGGCTGTCGCCATAGCCGCTGTAGGCCATGCCGGTGGAGGCGTAGTCGGGGTTGACAATGTTCAGGTAGTGGCCGACCTTGTGGAACAGATCGGGTACTGCGACTGGATCTCGTAGATGGTCATGTTCTCGAGGATGGGGTACTCGCCGGACTTGACGGCGTCCTGATAGGTCGCCTTCTCCGCGGTGTACCAATCCTCGAACGGGTCTCCGTCCGGCGAGTTCTACGCGAGGTTCTCGCCGTTCGTGTTGTACTGGCCGTTGTGGAAGTAGTTGCCGTTCGCGGCGAAGTTCGCCTGCACCATCGCCATCGCCAAGGCAGCGTCGGACACCTTCAGCGGGGGCACGCCCTCGGCCTCGCGCAGTTTGTTGCACTCGTCGATCAGGTCGAGCGCCCTGACGAGGTTCTCGAGGCTGGTCGCGTCGTCCTTCGCGCCGAGATGCGTGTATTCGAGGAGTCGGACACGCTCGAATCGGTCAGCACCTTGTACGCGAACTCCGCGTTGTTGTCCTCGAACCAGCCGGCCGCGCCCTGCGCCTGCTTGCGCGCCGCGTCGTCCGCCGCCGCCTTCGCCGTGCTGACCCATCCCGATTTCCATTTCGTCGTCGCCGAGCTCGGTGATGGGCTGGCCGTTCTGCGGGTGCGTGCAGCCCGTCATCGCCAC
>ERZ857629.423-NODE-423-length-59980-cov-7.763137_pt1 | contig 59980 bp, 53 predicted proteins | sample MGYA00519700_ERZ857629 | MGnify/ENA primary metagenome ERZ857629 (study PRJEB31778, sample SAMEA3449351) | human gut metagenome | biome: human gut; feature: human-associated habitat; material: faeces | place: United Kingdom | collected 2010/2012 ... | reverse complement strand
TTGGTTGGTGTACGAAGAAGGTTATGCGTGAAGTGGGGCTTCGTTGATATGGATGTGTATGAACAGGAATCCGATACCATTTTCAACTGAGCATGACCTGTATCGCCCTGAACAGCTTTCATGTCTCCGTTGTTCAGCTTGAGTTTGTAGGTTGTGCTTGAATGCCTCAGACTGTGAAAGACAACTTTAGGCAAGTCATTCCTTCGGATCATCGCATTAAACAAACGAGAAATTACCTGTCCTTCCATGGGTCTGCCGTTGGGAAGCGCAAGAACAATGTTGTAATCGTGATACTCACTACCAAGATACCTTTTCTGTTCTTCCTGCTGTTTCTTCCAATCAACAAGCATACGGGCTACTGTTTCGGGAAGCCATACACGACGGATACTCGTCTTTGTCTTTGGTTTCTTAAACACGAGAATAGTACTGTCGCTGACCAATACGGCCGGAAAGACTTTCAACACATCTTTGCTTTCCAGTACATTCATAGCATTTTTAGAAACACGCTGAAGTTCTTTCTCCACAAAGAGCGAGGCGTTGTGTTCTCGGATACTTTCTTCATCAATCGTAAGGCAATCCCATGTTTATCTTCTTTCGCAATGACTAAATCTTCTGGCGTAGGGAAAATGGTCGAGACATACTTATTAATGTTTGTACCGTCCTCTCGCATTTTTTCAATTGAGAGGAATGTGTATTTGCTGCTGCATTCTACCTGATATCGTTCTTTGCGATCAGCCTTTGAATAGGCATCGAAAACCTCTTTTGATACCTCTATTTCCGCACCATCAATAATGATGATGTGCCTTACTTTGTTGTCGTCTAATTCAGTCTTTTTATAGTTGCGTTCTTTTTGCCAGTTTTGCATTTGTTACCTCCGAATTTCTGAATTGTTGTGAAGTGGTTTTTCAGAAATCCGGAAGCGGAGGCGCTCTCGCCATATAAAAAATCCTTTCCGCCGTGATGGACGGAAAGGACGAGAAAAGCCGCATGACCGGGAGACATTTACCTATGCCAAAGATGACCAAGTCATATTGCGCGTTAAAGCTTTGTCCGGCAAGCCAATTCCGTACAGTCATTCCATTTGTAAAAGGCTGTACACTGGAATAGTAGCCACTTATTGCTCGGTGTGTAGTTTTGCTAATTGACATAATATTATTTGTGTTTTGAATCATCTGTGGACTAAAACCAGACTTTGAAATTTGACTTTGTTCTACAATATGATGCCATTCATTTCCTGCTCCCGGTGAACCTATTTCATTTTTTAATTGTCTATAGGTGTCAAAACCTTTTCCCGCCGAAGTTGCTCCCGAATTATAACTTAGGCCACCTGTAATTCCACCTGTTATGACACCACTAACTGCTCCGGACAATGCACCATTAGCCATACCATTCAATGCAGCCTCGCCAGCACCATCCCAACTACCCGTTGATATTCGGTGACTAATTGCACCACCTGCCGCACCAGTAGCTGCACCTACAGCAAATCCTATTGCAGCACCTTTTGCAGCACCTACAGCAACAGCTGCTATTGCGGTTCCTGCTCCCGCAGTTGCTACTGTGACCGCAGCTATAACAGCTACAACGGCAACAACTGCTACAGCCGCGACAAGTTTAATCGCCCATTTAGGCCAACTTCCAGTGGGATCGGACATATTTACGGGATTGTTCATACAATACGCAAACATATTGCAGCCTAAAAGACTTCCACCGACTCCTGATATTCTGTTATCCGCATTTATCCCCCGGCCGATCTCGGGATCGTAATAACGGCTGGATACGTAGTACAGCCCCGTCTCGGCATCGTAAACATACCCACGGTAGCGGAACGGGTTCTGCGCGCCTAATGTACTTGCCAAGGTGCCGGTGGTGGACAGCGGTGTGCCCCAGCTGTCATAGGCGTATTCTACTACGGTATTGTTGTCGCCGCCAATCGGGCGGAAAACATCGTTATTTCCGTTGCGAACATCGCAGCAAAACGCGCCGTTGTAGTTGACCGCCGCTACATTGCCTGCCGCATCGTAGCTGAACAGTAAGGTGTCATTGCCTGTGACCTGATGTCTCGCAAAATGTCTTATTGCTTTTCTTATCGGTTCTTCTATAGCTCAAGTGTTATTGTCATTTGAGTGACCTTGTCAAACTGGTCATACAGAAAGCGGACATACAGCCAGTCTCCATCGATGTACCCACTTCCCAAGCCTTCTGCCTCATAGCATGTAAGGTTTCGCCTATAAGCGTAGTCGACCTCAGATCTTGTACTGCCAACACCTATCTTTTTCCATCCAAATCGATAAGCGTCATCTGTAATTCTTATCTCCACCAACCGATATACACTCAGTTCCTGATCAAAAATGTCATTACCCCAAATATTGGGATAAAAGTAGTAACTAATACCGTTGTCGTTAGCAACGATAAAAGGAACTCCGTTTGTAGAAACCGATTGTTGTATTGGACAGACTTTTCCTTTTTGCGCAATAAAATCAGCATAAGTACATGGTATGCCTATTACATCCAGTTGTTCGGCATATTGCTCGTTGGATAAATACTTTGAGGGATGATTCGCAGTTTCTTTCCGAATCAAAATGCCAACGCATATTGCCAACACTATTATCAAGCTTAATCCAGCGCACATTCTCTTGTATCTCCACTTCATATTTACACCTCATGTTGCCAAACGATATATAATCCAACCTTTCGGTATCCCGCATTTAGAATGCAGTCCAAAGTTGCTGTACACACTTCTAAATCCATTTTGTTTGAAAGAAAGTCTAGCTGCATAGCCAAAGAATATTCCAAAACTCATGTTTCCATCAAATGCATAAACATCGTCAATTCCTCCTAACCTGCAAAATGCTGCTGCCGCATTATTATCTGTCTCCACAAACAGATCCACATGGCCAGAATTGCAACTCATCAAATATAAAGACCCAATCGTTTTTTGTTGCAAACTTGAGATAGAAGTAATACTTTCTCCTTTTAAGTTATTTCCGCTAGCGCTGATACCTTCTCCGTTTTTAAATATCAATGACATTCCATTTCCATGAGAGAATATAGACTTTCTTAATTTTTCCCTCCATTAAATTCCACTCATTAACAAATTCTTGAACCGTATTTACTTTTTTCATTATGACGTTCGCCGTATTGTTTTTCTGTTGATAATATTCAGCCTGTTTAGAAAAATCGCCATCTCCATTTGAAGCCTCTTCCCCAGTATAGGCTGTATAAAATATATATACAGTCTCATCTTCTGTCCCACCAATATCGATACGTGTTGGAGCATTATTTCGACAATATGCATACATGTTATGTCCAAGTACGCCCTGGCCGGTGGAAAGAAAAACATCCGAAGAAATAAATCTCCCTACGGTCGGATCGTAGTAGCGACTTTGCAGGTAATAGAACCCGGTCTCCCAGTCATACACATACCCGTGATAACGGAACGGGTTCAATGTACCGAGCGTGCTCGCCATGGTGCCAGAAGTCGTACACGCGCCCCAGGGGTCATACGAGTAGCTGAATCCTTTCTCTTACCATCCCCGTGTAAGCACCAAATCGTCTATCGTTCTCATTTAAAGATCAAATGCAAAGAAGGAATTGCTTTGCTTGTATCATATTTGCTAAGTATGACACTAACTGCCTGCTCAATCTTGCAAGTAATATGTTCATAATCATCATAAGTCTCTCCGCTTTCTCCTAAGAATAATTCAACTCGAGCCCCTTTATCCTTAAAATAACCGACAGACTGAACAATTTTCTTTAATCTAGTTTCAAAAGAGCATCTTGATTCAATCTGTTCAACATTACAATAATCGGGGCATAATAATTCTTCGCATGTTTCCACAGAACTGTTATCAGAAAAATTAATTAACCTTCCTCCAATCGACCTGTACGATTCTAAAAAAGGTTCTACATAAAACCCATCAAAACGTATTCCGATCCCATGTTCTTCTAATATCGCCAAATCGCAACAGTCTATCAATGCTGGTCCATCGATTTGAAGTACAGCAATACAAATGGCACTCATACTCCCATTTTCCTCCTAATAGATTTAATCGATCATTTGCATCAGCATCGTGAACACATGGGAATAGTTACGCTGACCGCTTTCATTATATCCGTATACATGAATGTGCGGCAATACGCCCGCATGGGGTCTCCCCATAAAGTCTATACGTACTACCGGCTGACTGTCTGCATTATAGCGTGTGAACGAATACACCTCGCCTGAATCTGTTACTTTTGTAAATGTTCCGTTTGGCGTACCATTATTCTTAGGACTCCCTGTTCCAACGCGATTTTCCGGTGATAAACATTCGTTATTGCATTTATTATGCACCAGCACGCTTGCGCTGCCAACATGATAGGTATGGAAATCCTCGACCTCGAAGTTGTAGACGGTGATCGGGGATTCCAGCAGTTCATGCTCGATTGCCTCGACCACGACATACTCGCCGTTGCTCCTGACGAGGATGTCCCCTGCGCGCAAGTCGATTGCATCGATCCAACCCTTTTGCGGTTGATAGAATGGATGCGTGGGCGTCGTGGTAACAGTTGTTCCGTCGTACTGCAAATGGACCAGTTCATTCGTCTCGTTTACAAAGGTTTGGACGACTTGTTTATATCCGCTTTCTCCCGTCTCCGGGTCTGTAGCGTAGACATATTCCCCTTCCGTTATGGTCTCGATCGGCTCCTGTCCCATTTCTGTCAGGACAAGCGTTCCTGCAACGAAGCATACGCCGCCCTTCAGGCCGGTATAGGCAGTACATATGAATGTGCCGACCTCTGTTTAAGCTTCTACAAATAGACACCATCGCTTAAAATCTATTTCTTCGTGTGTAACCGCAACCGTCCATTTGTACTCGGTCGTGAAAACATAATGATCTTCCGGCAACGAAGGTTGCAACTGAATGTATTCCTCGCTATTCATTTCAAGCACCGCATGCTTTGGATACTTCCAATAATTCGGAATGAAAATTCGGTCGCGTGAATGGATGTCCCACATGACCAACAATGGTTCTTTGGCGGTCTCTATTCTTTTAAGAACATTTTCTTCGCTATCTACAATTGGACTTTTCAAACAATCCCACAAGTATCCAGTATAGCAATCCCCATCCGTAAATTTTTGAAGTACCTGAATACGCTCTTGATAATAGGCTGACTTGCAATCTACAAATGTTTCCACGAATTTGTTTCGATAGTCATCAGCAATCTTACCTTCATATACTTTCATAACTCGGCCTCTTCATCAAGTTCTATCCTGAGTTCTATCTCGTTGTTCTCTATCTGTGAGATAACAACCTCGTAGTTTCCCTGCTTCAATGGGCAGAAAAAAGTATCATAATGTACGTGGCTTCCCGTTGGAAGAGAATTAACTGCAAAATATAACAACTGCCGTGCCAATGACTCTGCCATGCTTTTATTCATTTTTATAGCTGCGTGCTTTGCATTAGACAAAGCAGAATAACTTGCCTTTTCTCGATGAATGAGTACATCTATAGCATCTTCATAAGGTGGGATTTTTATCGTTTTCATAGGATCACCTCTTTTCTTTAGTCAAAAAAGAACACATGCACACTCTTGTATTTGGGACTTAATATATCAAAATTAACATGTGGCCCTCCCCATGGGCTCCCACTAAATCTTTGTAAAGCATTCGCACTTGTCGTTGCCCATCCGCCGAAACAAATCTTCCTACATCCGGTTCATTGTATCCGTATTCCCATTAATAGATATCTATGTCTACACTCAAGCCCAAATCTCCTATGCGCTTGATCCATGTGTCACTAATATACATTCCGGGATACTTATTTGTTTTCTTCACAACCACTTCCAGTGCCCTGTATCCAACGTTTAACGACATAAGTTTTTGTAAAAAGCTTATCATATTTACATCCAACAAGGAAAATGCTTTTTCTAAGGCCTCCGAAAGATACCACGTGCGGATAAAACCGGTTTTGACTAATTCAATATAATAGAACTCTTTGTCCTGAGAATGCAACGTGTCAATGTTCCACCCTTGCGCTTCTATCAACGGCATTAGGTCGTTACCTTGCTCTACTGACATTTCTGCAACAAATAGAATTTCTATTTCCGTCATTTTATCCATGATGCGCTTCCCTTTTAGAACCTCTTGAATAAATCTGAAAGGCGGTGTTTCGTAATGATCCGCCACTTTTTAAGCTTTTTCCATCAACCAAATACGACCTTTATCAGCAGCATCTTGAAAGATGTTTCAAGATGCTGCCGAACCTCGTGCACTATTTTGGCGTTTAAAAGGATGTATTTGACAAAACAATTCGCATGATCAATTGCCTGTGCAAAGGCTTCAGCGACATCACCAATGGATCGTCTTAAGCTTCCGTCGATAGCGTACATGTTGTTCTACTATTTTCACCTTCTCCTTGCAGTCATCTCCCAACTGTTTGTTGAGCCACCAAACAAACCCATCGGTTTCACAAGCCAATGCTCGTTGTCCATCTGGGAGTGTTGTCCAAAAATCGTGCTCACCTTTACCCAACCACCATTGAAATTGTTGTCCTAATTCTTGTATATTGTCATATAAGCTGTCTGGTACAGCAATAACATCTGCATCGTTATACGCATAATCAAACAGAATACAAACAAGTTTCATGCTATTCTCTCCTCCATTGTTTTATCTAAAAACTCTAATATGCAGGTTTCTAATTACAATATGCAAAGTATAGCTCCATATCCCACTTCTATTAGGATGCGTTTCAGGCAAATGTGTCTTAACTCCCAATTCTTCTGCCCATTCTACTAAAATATTGGCCTCTGCTTCTGAAACGCCTCTTTTGTGTTCTTTTGCTATTTGAATTAGTGCGTCTTGATCGGGAGTATTCCGTTTTCCAACCGAACCGTTGCTGCATTTATTATGCACCAGCACGCTTGCGCTGCCAACATGATAGGTATGGAAATCCTCGACCTCGAAGTTGTAGACGGTGATCGGGGATTCCAGCAGTTCATGCTCGATTGCCTCGACCACGACATACTCGCCGTTGCTCCTGACGAGGATGTCCCCTGCGCGCAGATCGCAGGCCGCCGTCCAGCCCCGGACCGGTACGTAGAACGGGTGCTCCCTGGTACAGACGATCTCGTCTCCGTCGGTTTTCACATGCACCAGTTCATTCGTCTCGTTTACATAGGTTTGGACGACTTGTTTATATTCGCTTTCTCCCGTCTCAGGGTCTGTAGCGTAGACATATTCCCCTTCCGTTATGGTCTCGATCGGCGCCTGTCCCGTCTCTGTCAGGACAAGCGTTCCTGCAACGAAGCATACGCCGCCCTTCAGGCCGGTAGACTTCGCAGCAATGTTGCAGCGATGAGATCCCCGGTCACAGATTAATAATACTGCGTAACGGTTCGAATCTCTCCCGTATCCATATCTTTAAAGAGGTAATCCACGCTTTCTCCGTGTCTTTTCCTTGAAATATATTGCATAGGACGCGATTCTCCCATGGGCCACTCTCCGCCTTGGATCCACGTCGGCCTTTTGCGGTCAATGCTGGTGAACAACTGCCCGAGCTGCGTCTTTACATATGCAATTCTTTTCCCTTTTCCCGTTAACTTCATCGCCTCATCGATAATGGAGTTCAGTACCCCCTGCACCTCATGGCCGGTATAGCATTCAGGGATCGCATCGATCTCAAGATGAAAGGCATCCTTATACTTGGTCGTAATAGGAATGTCTTCTCCATGCGATCCGATATACAAGCAACTGACGGCGCTGTGAATATTGTAAGCATCACCAATCGTTCCACTGAATCGCGCCAAACGATGCAGAAGTCCGATCGCCGTCGATCCAACGTCCTTGAATACATCAAAGCTGATTTGCTTCCAAAATGGATGTTCGCGGTTTTCCTTTGCATCTTCCGGAATAAGCTGCTCTAACGCCTGTACAACAGACCGATCCATTTCTAATCGCTTTACAAAGACTTCAACGGGAATTTCACCCATCAAGAATTCTTCTATAGTTTTCATCCCTTGAGCTGCATCGCCCTCGACTGTTTCCGGTATCTGACGCTTACTCTCTTTCCCGTTTTGAAGCGCCCGAAACAGAGTATCATAGTCTCGCTTTTTCCAATAAGCGTTATTTTCGTCTTGTAAAGCTTCCTGAGGCACAACACCTTTTAAGGCCAGCGAAAGAGAAGGATCTTCTTTCACAATGTCAAGAAATGTTTTGAGATCAATTTCTCCACGCAAATAACGAATAAATGCTTCCATTTTCTCTTCCCTCCTTAAAATTCAAAAGCCTTATGAAGCAATCGATGCAGTGTATTGCTCACCGGTGAATAGTCATAAAAATCATTTAAAATTCCCTTCCAATGATGGAGATGCACACGGTATCCATCCCATCCTATTGGCGCACACCCTTTAGACATCAAATCAATATTTCCTTTTGTCGCCATATATGTTCCGTAGTTTTGCCCCGGCATATCCAATTTAGAACGCATTTTCCAGTAGTTTCTTCGCTCCCTTGCCCAGATGCTATTATGATTACAACTATTATGCACCAGCACGCTTGCGCTGCCAACATGATAGGTATGGAAATCCTCGACCTCGAAGTTGTAGACGGTGATCGGGGATTCCAGCAGTTCATGCTCGATTGCCTCGACCACGACATACTCGCCGTTGCTCCTGACGAGGATGTCCCCTGCGCGCAGATCACAGGCCGCCGTCCAGCCCCGGACCGGTACATAGGGTCGTGGTAACGGTTTCCCTAAAGCTGGTACGGATTAGCCCCTATATGTTGTCAAGTATGTCCACGCCGTACCCCATGTCTGCCTTGGCAAACTGCCTTTTATCGCTTTATCTTTTAATTTATCCATCGTCCCATACCATTCTTCCCAACGGTCAAATATACTTGCAATGTTTTCCGCAGAAAACGCATTTCCCTCCTTGTCGCATTCGGGAATTCGCTCAATGATATGACAATTCGTCAGACACGCCGATTTCCCATCTTTGTTCAACGGTTCTATCAGGATGCCAAGATTGATATAATATGCTTCTGCACTAAACTGCGAGTTTTGGATGTTCAGCAGCAATACCAATCCATCTACTCTCTTTGTCCATGTTTGTTTGCTTTTCCTGCACCCTCGCTTTTTGAGTAAAACGGCTAATTGCTTTAACAGTTCTTCTTTATAACTCATTATCTCAATCCCTCTCATTTATAAGTCACCAAAATTTTAATCCATCTGCTGCCAGGTTCCATCGCTTCTAATCCGACAATATAGCGATTTAATTGTCTCCATCCCTGACGAATGGCTCTCAAGTTATCGGGTTTTAATTCATAAACTATATGATTAACAAAATCAACAGCATCCGCTCGACCTGCCCCTGGGATTGATACTTCAGTTTTAAACGTAGTCTTATTTTGGCCATAATCCCATTGCTTATGCATTTGCCGGCCTCGAGTCATGGCATCACATTTATTATGCACCAGCACGCTTGCGCTGCCAACATGATAGGTATGAAAATCCTCAACCTCGAAGTTGTAGACGGTGATCGGGGATTCCAGCAGTTCATGCTCGATTGCCTCGACCACGACATACTCGCCGTTGCTCCTGACGAGGATGTCCCCTGCGCGCAGATCGCAGGCCGCCGTCCAGCCCCGGACCGGTACGTAGAACGGGTGCTCCCTGGTACAGACGATCTCGTCTCCGTCGGTTTTCACATGCACCAGTTCATTCGTCTCGTTTACATAGGTTTGGACGACTTGTTTATATCCGCTTTCTCCCGTCTCAGGATCCGTAGCATAGACATAATCTTCCCCGGATACCGACTCAATCGGTACTTATCCTGTAGCCGTCAACAAAGTATAGTTCATTAAACTGAAGCCTATCGGCCTTTAAATCAGCTAAAAAATCAGATAGGCAACGCGGGGAATGGACAATTTCTTTATCAGTAGTATCCAAACGAAACATCAAGCCCACCAACTGATGGGGAGAATTCATTACATGAAACTCAACTATTTTCGCAATAGTTTCAACCCAGCATTCTCTAACATGAATCGTATTCTCCCCAAATTGATTAGACTCACCGAAATCACAAAATCCATTCGTGTAAAGTTGCTCATTCTGCGGATAAAACAGATACCAAATCCCTCTTAACGCTTGTAAAATGAAAAGTCCCCCGGTGTATTGTTTTGGCGCCATCAAGTAATTACGATTAGTGCTATATACGTCTATATCTCCAAGGTTTATCTTCTTTGGACGTTTCTGATCTAATGCAACAATCACAAAATCACAAACCACCATTTAGGACAACCTCATTTCATTTATCATCCGTAGCAAGTTTAATCCTGTCTTTTGAAAGCCCACACCTTTCGCTCCTTGATAAGCAATATCCATGCTTTTGTTTAGAAGAATGTCTGGATTCTTTCCAACTAACTTTATATTTGGCGGTGCTTCCTTTAAAATCCTTGGTTTTAAGACCCGATGAAATGTTTTCTCAGGCAAATTTAACTGTTGCTCAATCCTAGTCGGACTAATTTTCCTGTCATACCCACACTTATTATGCACCAACACACTTGTGTCGCCGACATAATAGGTGTGGAAGTCCTCAACCTCGAAGTTGTAGACTGTAATGGGTGCTTCGAGCAGCTCATGCTCGACCATCTCAACCACGACATACTCGCCGTTGCTCCTGACGAGGATGTCCCCTGCGCGCAGATCACAGGCCGCCGTCCAGCCCCGGACCGGTACATAGAACGGATGCTCCCTGGTACAGACGATCTCGTCCTTAGCGGTCTTCACATGCACCAGTTCATCCGTCTCGTTTACATAGGTTTGGACGACTTGTTTATATCCGCTTTCTCCCGTCTCAGGATCCGTAGCATAGACATATTCCCCTTCCGTTATGGTCTCGATCGGCTCCTGTCCCGTCGCTGTCAGGACAAGCGTTCCTGCAACGAAGCATACGCCGCCCTTCAGGCCGGTATAGGCAGTACATATGAATGTGCCGACCTCTGCTACCGTGGCGATCACATCCCGCTGACATTCATATGCCTCTTTGTTCCCCTGCATGAGCCCGTCACGCATGAAGTTTGTACCGTCCTGCGCGCCCTCGCTGCTTGCGGTCAGCCCTTCCTGCACCTCCGCAAGTCCGTTTGCTACTGTCACTGCCCCTGTCGTTACCGTAACCGCCGCCACCGCTACCATTACGGGTGCGGCTGCACCACAGGTCAAGACCGTTAATCCCACGGCCACTGCCGTAAGCCCGACGCTTAACAGTTTTGCACCGGAGAGCAGATTGGAGAATGACAAGCTGCCCGAGGGATCATAGTTTGTTGTCGGATTGTTCAGGCAGTAGGCATACATATTATAGCCCAGCACACCCTGACCTGTCGAGCTCAATGTATCTGCGGAGAGGTAACGGCCCACCTCAGGATTATAATAACGGCTCGACAAATAGTACCATCCCGTCTCCTCGTCATACACATACCCGTGATAACGGAACGGGTTCAATGTACCGAGCGTGCTCGCCATGGTACCCGAAGTCGTACACGCGCCCCAGGGGTCATACGAGTAACTGACAACAGTTGCGCCATTGCCATCGATCAGCTTTATAATGTTACCCTGACCATCGCGCAGATAGTAATAATAGGTGCCGTTGTAATCCACAGCGACGACATTGCTTTGCTCGTCATAGCTGAAAAGCAGTTTGTTCGTACCGTCATACGTTCCCATCAGAACGTTTCCGTTGTAATAATACTGCGTGATTGCCGTTCCAACTGTCTTGGTCTGACGAATACCGTCCTTATCGTAGGAATAGGAAATATTGCCACCCACGCCCGTGAGTTGCAGGCCATTCCAGGACAACGACTGTCCCAAATATGTCGTCGGATTGCCGCTTGCATCGTATACGATGGATTGACCATTGTAGCTTGTCAGTTGATCCGTCCAGCCAGCCGTTTCATAACCATATTGGATTGTAGATGTTGCTGTGCCAAGCTCCCCGATAGTATACGGATAGATCGACTTCGCTGTGATGTTTCCATTGCCGTCATATGTGTAAGTTGCGGTATAATTGTCGGTGCTGCTATTGTAGATATTCGCACGAACAAGTTGGTTTGCAGCATCATAAACGTAGGAAGACGAAGCCTCTCCCTGTGCCACCGACAGGATGTTGTTGTTTGCATCATAGGTGTAGGAATAGGCATCATCCGCGCCATTTCTATACGTATCGAGCAGGACGGAAGACGAACCATTGACCCCGTTTTTATAAGATACGGTAATCGAATACGGAGTCGAAAGCCCAATTTGCTTGCTCTGGATGCGCCCGATAGCATCGTAAGAATTCGTAAAGACTATACCATTTCCTATGGTTGTTGTAAGACCACGGTTGTCTTTATCATATGTGTAAACCATATCCCATGAAGACCCCGCAATACTTTGCTGAATCTTTGAGATATTATTGTTCACATCGTAGTGATAGAGATAGGTCGATACTGCCGTTCCGTAGGTCAACGAGGCAGAGCTTCCTGTAAATGTTTTTTCAACCGAGGCAACGCAGCGTCCTGAATGATCGTATTCATGGAAGAACGCTCGATTGGTCAGATAATTGCGTTCTTCATACAGTTCGCCATTCCCGTTGTAAATATACTCATAGGCAGTGCCATACGTGTCGCTATCAGCGGGTTTCGTTTTCACGGCAATCAGTCGATCCAAATTATCATATTCGTATTCGACAGCGAACCCATTGCCGTACTCGACCCCCGCCAGCAGACCAGCATCATTAAAAATATTGGTAGAAAGGCTTGACGCACCTACCGTTAATCCCCGCGAACGTCCCCAAATGTCATAACTGTAATTATAACTTGTTCCTCCACGAGAGATCGTTTGGATTTCACCGTTTGAGGTATAGGAATAAGCGACAGGATTGAGTCCTGTTGTTGTGATCGACTGCAATCGACCATAGTCCGCAGGGGAACCATATGTGTAGGTCGTTATATTATTTCTTGCATCGGTAATGGCAGTTCTCGTACGTAAAGTAGAGTCAAGTGTATAAGTGGTTGCATTGCCCAAAGCATCCGTTTCGCTAATTGCAATGCCGGATGCGTTATCATACGCAGTAGTGCTGCGGATATAGTTTGTATCGGTTCCGACCCTGGTTTCGGTGGGCAGGCCAACGTCATGATACGTGTTGGACGTCACAACGCCCTCAGGGGATGTGCTCGTGAGGAGGTTGTGGTGATCGTCGTAGGTATAGGTTGTGGTGTTGCCGCGCGGGTCGGTGCTCTTGGTGACGTCGTTGCTGCTGTTGTAAGTAAAGGTGTTCTGCTGCCCGATCAGCGAGGTATAGCCAGTGAGGTTGCCGGAGGAATCGTAGGCGTACGCCTGCGAGAACTCCTCCTTATAGAGTTGAACGCCGTCGTAATAGCAATCGTTTCGCGTGTAATGGAAGTTCAGGTTGAGCCGGATCGACGTATATGCGCCGGTTGCGACCGCACTGCCGCACGCGAATTGCCAATCGTTCGTATCTGCGTTAAAATAGATCGTCGCGGTATTGACCGTCTTACTACCGTTTAAGAATTCCACTGAAATGCGCTTGACCCCGTACAACCGGGTCGAGCTGCCGTTGGGCTGGGTCGTCAATGGGACGGAATCGGAACGCAGCCATGCACCGAACGAATAAGTATCCCCCTTCTTTCCCGCTACGGTGATCGCCTGATAGATATACTTCTGGTAATCACATGTTCCGGTTATATGATACACGGAATTTGAGAACGCAGCCGGATGGGAAGCGTCGCTATCCGTTGTAACACCGTCGGTCGAGGAGGAGATGCGGCTACTGGTCGTCCAAGCCGTTGTCCCGTCCGAGAAGTCGCCATTCTGGATCATGTTGTATCGGTTCGGGCTCGCGCCGACCTCCAACTGTGCGGAATCCACATATACCGTTCCGGCGCTGTCGCTCGGCAGCTCGATCTTCACGGTAACGGAGGTGACTCCGCTCGGAACCGTAAACGTGACCGAACCGCGCGTCCATTCCGCGCCAACCGTCCCGGCAGTCGTTACGGAATCCGAGGTCGCCAATACATCGCTTCCGTTCAGGACTTGCAGTTTAGCTCCCGCCTGCCCGCTGAAATATGCGGAAAACGTATAGGTTTCGCCTGCCGTAACGGATGCGGTCTGCGTCGCATCGACCATGCGGCTTGCGGTACTGACCATTTTCAGGCTGTACTTCCCCGTGTGCGCATATGTCGAGGCAAAGGCCACATAGGACGTATTGCTTCTCGTCCATGGGTTCCCGCTGGAACTCGTCGTTTCAAATCCATGGTTCTTCAACAGATTGAACACCGTGCTCTGCATTTTGGACACGGCGGATAGCTGTGTAACCGTGCGATCGTCCGTATTATATGCCGCATATACCGCGTTTCCCGCGCTGTCGCGCACGCTGACTGCCTGCCCGTTATTGTCAAACTGATAGGTCGTATCCCGTCCCTGCTTGTCCCATACCGTGGTACGGTTCCAACCATAATCGAACGAAAGATATTGCCCGGTGGTCGCTCCCGCTTTTTCTTCAACCTTCGTCACCCGGTACGGCGCGGCGGAATTGTAGGTATAGTTCAGATTGTAGCTGTCGATATTCCTTGCCTGTGTCATGCAATGGTTGGAATAGGCATACGAACAGCTCTTGCCATCTGCATACGAGATTTCGGTCAGATCGCCCGAGGAATAGGTATAGCTTACGTTCCGTCCGTCCGGCGACGCGACTGAGGAGAGCCGGTTTTCAGAATAGGACAGTGTAAGGCTCTGTCCCGCAGATTGCCCCGAGAGCTTCTCCTGAATCGAGGATATCTGCAGGTCGGTGATCGTGGTAGAACTGTACGAAATCAGTGTTTGATTCCCGTTCGCATCCTCGACCGTTGTCAGTCGTCCATTCTCTACGGCAGAATCGCAGTCGAAGATCCGTTTGTTCCCGCCCTTATCCGCGATCGTAACTGTGTTTCCCGAGATTGTCAGGGTACTGTCGTGATCCAATTCATTGACATAGGTATTGGCACTGCTGTACTTGTAATAATGCCGTGTCCCGTCGCCGTCGGTCAGTTGATAATAGGTTGCGGTTTCGGTTCGGTTTTCCAACTCGACCTTTTTCAGCGACTGCGAATAGTTCAGCCGCCAACCGTACCCATACCCGATATCCGTTGTCAGATCGTTTGTGTTGTAAACGTGGGAAAGCGAGATTGGGAGAATACCGTTGGCAATCGATGCATCCGCGTGGGTCCATGTCAAGTTGCCCGAGAAATCGTTGATGGCCCCCGTCCCGGCCCTGCCCGCGCTCTGGCTGTGATAGGTGAACCGGTCCTCAAGCCCCGTACTGCTGACATAGATGATCGAGAAATACGGATGTCCCGAATAGGTGGAATTGTAATTGGAAGATCGGTATTCCGTGTACCAGTTGGAAGATTCCTTCCACGATTCCAGCAACACGCCGAAGTTTTGCGACGGATTCGCGTACCAAAACTTCACAAGGTCGGTGATATCGAATTGATTGAACTTGTTCTGCCCGCAGGTCGCAGCGACCGCAGAGATATGCTCGCGTTCAACGGAGCTTGTACTGTCCGGCTGGAAGCTGCTCCAGGTGACCGTGCTGAAATCCCATGCCGTCAAGACCTTGTACAGGTCGATCTCCTTATTGTACGCGCTGCTCGTATTATAGCGGGAAAGATTCAGCGTCGCTTCCACGATTACATCGCCCGTTTCCAGCGACGGCAATCCGTTGATTCGAATCAGCGAACGGTAATGCGGCGTTCCGCCGATCTTCAATCGATCCCGCGTATTATAATTGCTGCTCTGCGAACTGTAACTGATATACGTGTCGTCAACCGATCCGCTGAACGTCGGCCGGATGTCCGGGTCAATCACGACAGGATATGCGCGGGTCTCATCCAGCAACCACTCCATATCCGGCACGATCATATACACAAAAGTATACTCGTTCGTTCCGGCAAGCGAATACTCCGGAAGTGGAATATCTTCCAGGATATACGCTTCCTGATCCAATTCCGTTAACTCCGTTTCCGTTTCTGCCGACGCGTTCGCGTCTTCAGGCTCCTCAGTCTCCGATTCCGCAGCGCCCTCTTCTGCAATTGGTATCTCTACATCCGAGACCTCATCGGCCGCTTCCTCCTCTTCCAAAGCAAGGAATTCCTCTTCCCTTCCTAACGACCATAGTTCGACATCCTCCTCTGCGGTGAAGACTGTATCGAGTATCACGTCTTCGGCAAACGCATCACAGGCGTAAAAGCCAATTTCCTCCCGATAACTGCCATAAACCCGATAGTATTCGGTTCCTTCTCCGTCTGTGAATAAAAACAGAGAAGCAGTCATGGCTTCATCCGCATCCATCGGCTGATAAAACTCGGGGATGCTCTCAATATCGCTGTTCGGATCGTCAGGGGCAATGTTTAAACGAATTGGAAGGAACGGCTCTTCCGGCTTTGTTTCCTCTGCTATGCTGTCCTCGACATTCTGTACCGGCGTACGCCTGCTCGGAGAAGCGCTGTTCGATTCCGGCGGTATGATTGGGGTTTCCGTTTCCTTGTTCGAAGCATCTGTGTTTACACGCGCGGCCCTTGTCACCTGTTCCGTCTCAATCCATTCCGCAAACGTCTCTGCGGTCATGAGGCTGACGTCGAAGTCTTCGCACTGTTCGCCGTTGGCGTCGTCCATGACCGGGATCCCCATGGCGAACACGGTTTCCTCTGTGTCATTGATGAATCGAATGCTTCCGTCCGCATCCATGATTGGTTGCAGCCCTTCGCATTGAAGCTCCAACTGAAAGGCGACCTTTTCCTCCGGCTTTTCGGACAGTGTAATATACTCCGTCAGAATATACGAGGTCAAGACGTATCTTATGCTCGCGCCGCTTTCGAGGTCCTCATACACGATTGTCGAGGACAGTGTTTCGGGAAAGCGCATCTCCATGTCCCTGCGTTCATCTTTATTCAGCCCGGCAAGCTCCGCACTCTCCGCTGAAACGATTTTCGCTTCGCCGTCTTCCAAGCGCAAAAAACGCCATGCAACGGGCTGTCCCTCCCATTCATAGCGTACCAACTCCTTCGAAGACAGCGACGCACCGAACTGCACGTCTGCTCCATCCCTTGTCCGATACCCAACCTCCCCGTCCAGTGGAATCAGTGTATTGTCGATATCCTTCCACTCGCCGTTTTCCTGATAATGCACGGGATAGGGATAAACCACTGCTTCCGTCAGCCCGTCCGCTCGACGGAACTGCTTTTCGCTCTCGCTGCGCTGATCCACAAGTTCCCCAACCAAGCGGCTGTGGTCTACCTGTGTTTCTTTGCCGAACAAAGTGTTCTCTGCATATATTTGAAGATTCCGTTCCGTTTCAATCTCATCCGCTATCACCTTCGCGGGCGTTGCGAAATATGTTACAAACAAGTTAACGAAAGCGATAGAAAAACAACAGAGCCTTTTAACAAATGTGCCTTTCATGTGTTTTTTCCTTTACGTTTTGAGATTTCAGGTTAGGAGAATTGACAGCAATTGCATAACATGAAAATATTGTAGCATGTTTGAACATATTTGTCACATTTATTTTACGTGATTTTAGCCTGCAAAGTCGGAAATTGCAAAGATTTTTACATTTTACCGAATAGTACATCGAATCAATACGCATATAAGCAGAAAAGGCAGGAAAAGCCCGAAGCTGCTTCTTCCTGCCTGAATTTTTACATGAGTCTGTATTCCCCATATCTGTCTATGCAACTTTCACCACATCCATATCAGCATACCGTACATTGTACATTCAACCAATCGCCCGCAGCCTCAGCGGACAGAATGACCGGCATGCCGAAGCGTCGGACCAGTTCGCAAGTCATTACGGTGCCACCGGGTTGGCCGTCGTAGGCAGTGAGCAGCAGATCGGCGTTGTTCACCAGCAGTTCGTTCAGAGTCTCCTCCACGCTGCCGCGAACCAACTCCTTGATTTGACCCTTGATTACTTCCTCGTTTAGCTGTACAATTTTCTCGGACATAGTTTGCTGTCTCCTTTCAGAATGGTGTGTGCTAACTTCATTCTACCAGAGTTCTGCAAACCGTGTCTCTTCTTATGCCTTTTTCAATTTGCGCAACTTATTGTACCTTATCATCGATAACGGTATCGCAAAGCGCCTCGATATAAGGAGAAGATAGCAATGCCAAAGACAAGCGTCAGCCAAGCCAATTCCGAACTTTCTTTTTTATAGAAAATGTATTTATAGTTGACAAAGCGATGGTCACTATTAAATCACTATCTGTCGCTCTGTTCTATTAAATGCAGTTTGCTAACGACGAGAAACACGCTGGTCCTATATACGACGTATCCAATATATGCACCTAATAGATTTGTGAAACAGTCATCTATATCAAAGACTCCAACGCTTGCTAGTTGCTGCAACAATTCGCAAATTAGGATTATTGCTATCGTGATTATGGTGAAGAAGCCCAAGTTCTTCGTCTTTTCAAAAAGCAGTGGTAACAATATCCCTAAAGGGAAAAATAGAGCAATGTTCTTTGCATATTCTACAAAAAGATAAAGCATGGTATTAAGTGATTCTTTTCGCTGAATATGGCCGAACAAATTTGCAAATGGAATAAAATTCATTTTGACTTGTGTATAATCATAATCAACACGTCCACCTGCAAATAGAAGACACGCAAGTCCAAAAATATAGTAGAAAAAGAGGAAAAAGCAGGTTGTTTTCAATATTCGCACTTTTTGCTGCGTTCCACTACAAATTCGTACAAAAATATATGATGCTAAAAATGTTGGAATTAATACATACAGTATGGATTTTATGATAGTGCTTATAGGTAAGAACAAACCATCGATATATATGATCCTTCCATACCAAATAGCAGAAATTACAGCGCTTACAACCAAGATGATTGCGAGCAGTTGGCTAGCTTTGCGCATTTTATCGGATTCAATCCAATTATTTTTCATTTTCCAATTCCTCTTTTTTACTATAGGTATAATAAGCTTTATAAAACACATAGTAGATAATATAATACAAAAGACAAGTGATTTTGTGCAAGTGTATAGAAGGTTGCAAAAATAGATCTGGTTTTCAATCATAGTAAGAGCATACGATACGATCCCGATTAAAAATGGTAGGAAAACGTGATTTATGTGTCTGGCAGCTAATTTAAAATCATTATTTTCACAGAAGTATAACCTGATAAATGAATAAAGCATTATTAGAATAACTAGAATAACTCGACCTAGCTTCGAATGTTGAAAATATTGAATGCGATCAAATGTTTTCTGAACCTCCGCTAATCCGATTATTTGGAAATCAACATCTCCAAGGTCAGCGGCATTGCTTGTAACATCATATATAACCTTCAATATATTTGTTCCCGGTTCAGCGCATATATATCCATTTGCTTTTTGGGAATATAGCATACCAAGAAATGCGATATCTTCTTGCGTTTCAGGTATGCTTTCAACATTTAATGAGGGCAAAATAATATAGTTTTCTATATCTATTGCATCAAAGACTGGCAATGAAATTTTTGCTTCTTCGACAAAGAATTTTACGACTGCAATCAATTGTTTTGTAATGGAATCATCAATGTGCTATCCGCCCAAACAAAGGTAGGCTTTGTTCATAATCTTGAGTAAAGCGAATGGCTACACGCAATTCTGCATGGTATACTTCCCTCAATTTCTTATGAATCGCATCGCCTCACGGCGATGGAGCGCCCAGCTCAGGTTTACAAGGACATTTGCTTTGGCACAGTCATACGCATCCCCCTCATACCATGCCTGTCCTCATGACGCTCATAAAGCGCAGCAAAGCCTGTAAGCCACCACACGCATTTTTATGAGCGGCAGAACAAACCGCTTCCCACCATACATTCTGCTGTTTGCCGTGTTATTTTTGGAAAATTCAACGCATGCGGGCAAGCCGGGCAAACTTATAGACGATGATGGTGGCAACCAGCACCGCGATAATCGCAAAGCCAAAGAACAGCGAAACCCACCAATGGGACAGCGTTTCCTGCTCTTCCGCTTTTTCCTGCGCACAATTTGCAAACAAGGTACAGAAGGACGCGGATTATTCCTTGGGACACGATGTGAAATCGTGTGAAGTAGTACATCCACAAACGCCTAAATACAGGCGTTTTTTGGTACTTAGAGTGAAATCCCGTGACAAAACGGGAAACGGTATTTACAACTCCTAAGCGGTTCGAGGACGGACGGGGAGGCAACCGGACTGCGGAGTATATTCTATTTTATCCCCACGTTTCCGTTCGGCTTTCCGATTTTCTAATCCGCAGGCTCGCCTTGCACATCGTTCTTGCTCCTTGGGACGCCGACTCATGCTTTGCGGTAATTCCGGGCGGCGAGGGTTGTCTGCACGGCCACATATGCGTTACGGTTCACAGGCGAGACCGCGCGCTCTGCGAAACTCGGTGATGCGCGGATCGACGATATGCCCGTTTCGGATCACGATTGCGCGTTGAAGCATTTCGAAAAGATTCCCCTCCACCACGCTGTCAACAAGCGCAGAAACTTTCTTTGCGAGCATTTTGGAAACGCTGATCGGAAACATTGCGGGCGTATTGTCAACGGCATAGTGCAGAACATGGTCTACCGTGTAGACCGGATCGTCGATCGTCGTTGGGTGTGAGGTCTCGATTTCAAGTTCCGGATCGCAGGAAACGTCGATAATCATGGCGCCGCGTTTCATACGCGCAAGGTCGCTGCGGTAGAGCAGTCGGTCGCTGCGGCTCGTGTCCCACATGCAGCAGTTGACGAGCACATCGTATCGCCCAATGTTTCTTCGAAACTCCTCCATTTGCCGCCATTTGTATACATCGACCTCCGCGCCGAGCCCATGCAGAATGCGAAGCGCGCCCTTTGCCGTGTGGCCGTTGCCGTAGATGGCGACGAGTGCATCGTTGGGAAGCCGTCCACAGTAAAGGAACGCTTGAAGAATGGCGGCAGAGCCCGCGATCTCACGGTTGCGGTAGAAGAGATACCGGCTGCCCTCATAGATCTCCTCCCAAGCGAGCACGGTATGTCCGCCGCGCATTGCCTGATCCGTAAAGCGCGTATTCTGCACCGCGTGCGCCCAGCCGAACAGCAGCTTGCCCGGCGCGACGTCGGAAAGAAAATCCGCGTCGCCCAGCTTGACGTCGCAGATGACGTCGCACTCGAGCGCCTGCGCGCGTGAAACGATGTGCGCGCCGGCAGCGGCGTAGGCGGCGTCCGGCTGATGAATCGCGTCCCCATAGCCTGACTCAAAGCAGAGCTGCTCCACATGCCGGATCTTTGAAAGATGCTCCGGCAGCAGCGCTCGGCGGCGTTCATTGTTTTTGTGGCTGATAACAAACCCGATGGTGTTCATGGTGGCGCCTCCTTCGGTGAATATTGTGTGATGCGGCCGCAGCATGCACGACAGCTGTATAGGGAGCGGCAGACTAACAATCGCAGCGCTTCTGCACGAGTTGTGCCAAAAGCGCATCTCCGATTTCTGTTCTGCCTTAAAACATGCGGGCTTTTCATGTCTTTCCGCAACGCTCTTTTTTCTCAGGTTTCCAGTCGTTTGCAGGTCGCAGTCCGTCAGGAGGAGCCCGTCTGCAACGCTTTGAAGCTCTTGATCCCGCACCGAGGGCCGAATACGTACGCCGATCCCCCACTACACTTGAGGAAGCGCTCTTCAGCGATTTCAATCGGGACCCTTCTCCGCCGCACACGGCCGCTTGAAAGGGGACGCGGAGCGATCCGATGCGCCGCCCCCGTATGTTGGAGAATATCGGACTGCCCGACATACGGGGACGGCGCGGTTTCACCTGTTCGGCGTCAGTACGCTCTGGCCTGCTTCATGTGCGCCAAATGCTCCTCATAGGCGACAAGGTTGCGCGGGTTTTCAGAGACCTCCGTATCGCCCACGCGCCACCAGGAGCCGTACCCGTCCGTCATGGACTTTGGCAGCACCCGGATATCGAACAGCACGGGTACACCCTCGATCTTCTTCGCCTCTACCATGGCCGCTCTGAGCTCCTCGAGGGAACGCACGGTGAATGCTCTGCATCCGTATCCTTCGGCGATCTTGGCAAAGTCCACGGGCATGAACGAGCCCGAATGCTCCCCGTCCTCGCCGCGGAAGCGGAGCTCTGTGCAGAGCGTATCATTGCCATGACCGACTTGCAGGTTGTTGATGCAGCCGAAGGATGCGTTGTTGAACAGACAGACATTGATCTTTTGGTGCTCCTGCACGGCGGTGAGCAATTCTGAATGCAGCATGAGGAAGCTGCCGTCGCCCACCATGGCATACACGTCGCGATCGCCGATGGCATATTTGACGCCCAGCGCGCCGGAGATCTCGTATCCCATGCAGGAATAGCCGTACTCCATGTTATAGGTGTCCTCTCCGCGGGCGCACCACATGCGCTGCATATCGCCCGGCAGCGAGCCGGCGGAGCCGATGACCACATCCTCGGGCGCGATTTCAAAATTGATGCACCCCAGTACGGCGGTCTGGGTCAGGCTTGCATCCAAATCCTTCGCAAAGCGATTCGCAGACCCGGCGTTGGCGTCGTTCACCTCAGGCACATATCCCGCGCCATATGCAATGCGATGCAGGCGATCCAGTTCCTTAAACCAGCGATCGCGGGCAGTCTTGATCTCGTCCGTGTAGGAAGGCCTGTACCCGTCGAGCGCGCTCATCAGCGCGGGCAGCGCACGCTTAGCGTCAGCCACCACGGGCACCGCCTCCAGCTTCAAGGCCTGAAACTCGGACACGTTGATGTTGACGAACTTGGCGTCTTCGCGGAACAGCCACTTTGACGCAGTGGTGAAGTCCGTGTACCGCGTACCCACGCCAATGACGACGTCCGCCTCCCTGGCGATCTCGTTGGCCGCAGAGCAGCCCGTGACGCCGATGCCGCCGAGATTGAGCGGATGATCGTACAAGACCGCGCTCTTGCCGGCCTGCGTTTCCGCAAAGGGAATGCCCGTTTTCTCGGCGAACGTCCTGAACTCCTCATGCGCTTCGCTGTAGCGGACGCCGCCGCCGCAGATGAGCAGCGGCTTCTGGGCCTTTCGAATGACCTCCGCCGCCTCTCTGAGCGCCTCGGCTTCGGGCAGCCGCCGCGCGAGGCGATGCACACGCTTTTTGAAGAACGATTCGGGATAATCGTATGCCTCGCCCTCGACATCCTGCGGAATGGCAAGGCAGACCGCGCCGGTATTCGCCGGGTCGGTAAGGACCCGGAACGCGGAGAGCAGCGCGCTCATGAGCTGCTCCGGCCGCACAATCCGATCCCAGTATCGGCAAACCGGACGAAACGCATCATTTGTCGACAGGGACAGGTCATAGGTCTGCTCGATCTGCTGCAGCACCGGATCAGGCTGACGACAGGCGTACACGTCGCCTGGCAGGATGAGCACGGGGATATTATTGGCTGTAGCGGTGGCTGCGGCCGTCACCATGTTTGCCGCGCCGGGACCGACGGATGAAGTGACTGCGATGATCTTCTTCCGCTTCATCTGCTTGGCAAAGGCGACGGCAGTATGGGCCATGCCCTGTTCGTTCTTTCCCTGCCAAACCTTTAGCCGGCGAGTCTCCTGCCGCAGCGCCTGCCCAAGGCCAACCACGTTTCCATGACCCGGAAGCATAATCACGCCCTCTACAAAGGGATGCTCCGCATCGTCATATGCGATATATTGGTTCTCAAGAAAACGTACCAGAGCTTGCGCCATGGTCAAACGAACGGTCTTCATATTTCCCTCCTGATGATTTCGGTCGGTTCAGCCCTGAAAGATATGGCCGTTTGCATCAGACGCCCAGAGCCATGCGTGTTCCGGATCGTCGATACGGGTCTTCCGCCACGGATCGCCTTCAAGATGCCGGATGCCCCATGCGTAGCACATGGCATAGCCGGGCGCTGCGCATTGGGAGTGGAACCCATGATTGATCACGGCGCAGCCGTTATGGCGCGTCTCATAAATCCCGCCGTTGGCAAAGCCCGCGCCAAAGCCCTGCGGATGGTCGAAGCGGTAAAAATATACCTCCGGCTGCGGGTGATGGTGCGGCGGATAGGATGACCACTTGCCCGGAAAATTCAGCACCTCTCCGAGCACCATGTTGGAGAACGGCGCGTTCTCATAGTCGAAGAACGTCTTGATCTCACGGCGCATACACCCCATCAGCTCGCCATTGGCGCCGGCGTGCTGCACCTGCACCGTTTCTGGCGTGTAAAGCACGGGCGCATAGTCCCGCTCGTTCGCGGTCTGCTGGATATACAGCTCCGCATGGGTCTTGGCAGCGAGCAGGATCTCGGTTCCCCGGGGTGCAAGAAGGCAGTAGGCCTCATGTCGGAAACAGTCCGGCCGCTCTGCCAAAATGGTCTTCCCTCCGAAGCTGATCGTCACGCTGCCCTCGAACAGGAGCACCGCGGTCTCCTTCTCTCCGCTCAGGATGGTGTATGCGTCTCCCGTCTCCAGCACCAGCATTCCAACGTCCATCTGCGTTCCCATATCGTCCGCGTCAGCGTCGATATAAGCGTTGTATCCGCGTCGCAATACCTTGTCGAAATACATATGCGTCTCCCTATAATCCCGTATGCGCGGCGATGTACTTGCGTCCCTTGATGGCGTACGCAAGCGGGTTCGCCTTGGCAGGATCCTGCTCCGCTTCCACGAGCAGCCAGCCCTCATATCCGGCGTCGGCAAGGATTTCGAATACCGGATCGAAGTCGATATCGCCGTCGCCCGGCACGGTAAACGCGCCATTGCGCACGGCGGTCAGGAAGCTCCAGTTCTCCTCGCGCGCTTGCCGCACCACCGGAAGCCGCATGTCCTTGAGATGAACGTGGCCGACGCGATCGACATATTTTTTCAGCATGACGAGCGGATCCTCGCCGGCAAATGTAAAGTGTCCCGTATCATAGCAGAGGAATACATAGCGCGGGTCGGTATTCTCCATCATACGATCCGTCTCGGCCGCCGTCTGCACGACCGTTCCCATGTGGTGATGGAAGCAGAGCTTGAATCCCCGCTCCACGGCGGCCTTGCCGAGCGCGTTCAGTCCGGTGCAGAGCCGCTCCCACTCCGCTTCGTCCATCACATGCTTATGGCCGCCGGTCAGAACGGGCGTCTTCACCTGCCCCTGGATGGAGTAGCTCTGCTCGGACACATTGATTCTGTCCGCGCCCACGGCACTCAAAAAATCCAGTTCCCTGTTGAAGTCCGCCAGATTCTCCTCCAGCGGCTTCGTCAGCAAAAACGAGGAAAACCAGCGGCTTGCGATTCGCATTCCCCGAAGATCCAGTTCCCATTTGAGCTCCTTCGGATCCGTCGGATATTTGTTTCCGATCTCGCAGCCGGTGAATCCCGCGAGCGCCATTTCGCTGACGGTTTGACGGAATGTGTTCTCCGCGCCCAGTTCGGGCATATCATCGTTACACCAGCCGATGGGCGCGATGCCCAGCTTTACCCTGTCAGGATTGAAATGATGCATATTCTTCGCCTCCTCAAATTCTTGCTACGCCGGTTCGTTTTGCCGCCTCCGCGACCGCCTTCGCGACTGCCGGGCCGACGCGCTTGTCGAACGCCGCGGGAATGATGTACTCGGCCGACAGCTCCTCGTCGCTGATGAGCGCGGCCAGCGCCTCAGCCGCAGCGACCTTCATCGCTTCGTTGATGTCGCTTGCGCGCACATCGAACGTGCCGCGGAAGATGCCTGGGAAAGCCAAAACATTGTTGATCTGGTTGGGGAAATCGCTGCGCCCGGTGGCGATGACCGCCGCGCCGCCCGCCTTCGCGTCCTCGGGAAAGATCTCCGGCGTGGGGTTGGCGCAGGCGAAAACAATGGGGTCGTGATTCATCGTCCTGATCATGTCCGTCGTCACGGTGCCGGGGCCGGAAACGCCGATGAATACATCCGCTCCCACGAGCATGTCCGCAAGGGAGCCGGATCTGCGCTCAAGATTCGTCACCTCGGCCATTTCCTCCTTTACCCAGTTGAGCCCGTCGCGTCCCGGATAGATGGCGCCCTTGCGGTCGCACATGATGATATCCCGGTATCCCGCCGACAGCAGGAGCTTCGTGATGGAAACCGCGGCTGCGCCCGCGCCGGACGTCACGATCTTCACATTTTCCTTTTTCTTGCCGACGATCTTCAGCGCGTTCGTAAGTCCTGCCAGCGTGATGACCGCCGTGCCGTGCTGATCGTCATGAAAGATGGGAATGTCGCACTTTTCCTTGAGCTTCCGTTCGATTTCAAAGCATCGGGGCGCAGAAATGTCCTCCAGATTGACGCCGCCGAAGGAACCGGACAGCAGGTACACGGCGTTGACGAATTCATCGACGTCCTTGGTCTTAATACACAGCGGGAAGGCGTCCACATCGCCAAACGCCTTGAACAGCACGCATTTGCCCTCCATAACCGGCATGCCCGCCTCCGGGCCGATGTCGCCGAGCCCCAAAACGGCGGTGCCGTCGGTGATCACGGCGCAAAGGTTGTGGCGGCGCGTCAGATCATAGCTCCTGTTTACATCCTTCTGGATCTCCAGGCAGGGCTGCGCTACGCCGGGCGTATAGGCCAAGCTCAGATCCTCCATGCTGTTTACCGGCACGGTGGCCACGACCTCGATCTTTCCCTTCCATTCTCCGTGCAGCCGCAGGGATTCCTTTGCATAATCCATAATCATTCGGTCTCCTTATTCAAATTTTTAATGATTGTCGGCAACGTCGCGCCGCCATAGGGCATGCTCAGCACCCGCGCATCGGGGCCGAGCTTTTGAAATGCGTGTTCCAACGCAGCCTGCGCCGACGGCTGGGGTACAAGGAACAGCGATCGGACAAAGTCATCGTCCAGCTCGCTCACCAGATCGACCTCCGCTCGCTCCAGCACCATTGCAATGGCGGCGGCCTTATGACCGCCCAGACGAAACTCCTTCTGGATGCGCTCAATAAGCGATTCGGGCGTCGGCGCGGTGGTCATCCATTCCTCAAACGTCTCTTCGCCGAGCCCCTCCCGGCACGAGCCGATCAATATGATGACGCCGCCGTCCCTGACGGCGTGTTTAGCGTTGTCAAGCGCCTTCTGCGTCTGATAGAGATTCAAATCCTTAGGCGCTCCACCCTGTGAAACGATAACGATATCCGCGGGCTCGGTCAATTCCTTGCGATAGAGACTGTCCAAGAACGCGCAGCCCACGCGATGCGCCTTCACCGGGTCTCCTGCGACCGCGCGGAGAACCTCCTTATGCTCGGAAAGCACGACGTTCAGGATAAAATCTATTCCCAGCATCGCGCCGGCCTCCTCGATATCCAGCCGCAGCGGATTGGTCTCGAGCGCCCCGGCGCAGCACTCCGGCAGTACCATGCGAGAATGGTTCGCCTGTATCGCCTCGCGCGTCGATACGCCCGGCATGATGGCCTTCGCGCCGCCGGAATATCCGGCAAAATAGTGGTATTCGATGTTTCCGAGACAGATCCGGCGATCGGCCTCCGCCACGGCGCGCGTGATATCCACGGGTGTCCCGCGGGACGTCGATCCGTATGAAATGCAGTCCGTCGGATCGCTGTCCACACAGCGGATCTCCCGAAATGCGCGCTCGCCGGCCAGTTTCTTCCGTTCCGCCTCCGTCTGCGGCCGATGGCATCCGAGCGCAAACACGAGCGTAATATCCTCGGGACGAACGCCGCCCGCATACAGCTCGTCCAGCAGTGCCGGCATAACGAGCGCCGTCGGCATGGGCCGCGTAAGATCGCTTGTAACGATGGCCACTGTCTCCCCGGGACGAACGATGTCCCTGAGCCGCTGCGAGCCGATCGGATCCCGAAGCGCACGCACGACCTCCGCTTCGCCGCGCAGACCGATCGGCACATCGTTTGCATGGAGCTCCCCAATCAGGTTGCGACTGGGGAGCTCGACTTCCTGCACGCCGTTTCCGAATCCGAACGACAGCTTCATTTGATCCTCTTTCTTGCGATGACGGCCTTGACCTGCTCCTCGATATGCGACGCCGTCAGGCCGAAGCGCTCCTGCAGATAGCCCTGCGTACCGACCTCGCCGAACGCGTCCTCCACAGCCACGCACGCCGCGGGTACGGGACACTCCTCCGCCAGGACTTCCAGTACGGAGGCGTAAAGCCCGCCGTGACGGTTGGCGTTCTCCGCCACCACGACGGCTCCCGTTCGTTCGGCCCAGCCGGACACCGCGGCCCGGTCAAGCGGCTTGATGGTGAAGCAGTCCACCACCGCCGTGGATATCCCCTGCTTCTCAAGCGAAACGGCGGCCTGCATCGCCTCGTGGAGCATGATGCCCGCTGCGAATACTACAGCGTCCGTGCCTTCGCGCAGCGTGACAGCCTTGCCAATGGGCAACTCGCTCCCGTCCTCATAGATTTTCGCGATCTGCTTGCGCCCCACGCGAATATACTTGACGCCCGGCCGATGGATGCACTGTCTGAGCACGCTCTCCAGGCAGGTCGTGTCGGATACGTCGAGCACGGTGCTGCCCGGCAGTACGTTGTACAGCGCGACGTCCTCGAAGGGCATATGCGTGCCACCGTTCATGGTCGCGGTCACGCCGGGATCGGTGCCGATCACCGTAATGTCGTTCTTTGCATAGCCGCCGGACAGGAATATCTGGTCAAAGCAGCGGCGGGACGCGAACGGGCCGAACGTATGGATGATGGGTCGAAAGCCCGCCATTGCAAGTCCTGCTGCTACGCCCGCCATGTTTGCTTCGGCTATGCCGCAGTCAATGGCGCGATCCGGGTTCCGCTTGGCCCATTTGAGCGTTCCGGAGCACCCCATCAGATCCGCATCCAGAAAGACGGCGTCGGGATCGTCCGTCACGATCTGCTCAATGGTCGCGCCAAGCACGTCCTTGCAGAGACGCGGGTCCATTTCACCGGTATACACGATTTTCATAGTCATTCCTCCAACGCAGTCAGCTCTGCCTGCAACGTTTCCATCCATCGGGCATACCGCTCGTCATTGACCGGCATACTGTGATTCATTTCCGTGTTTTCCGCCTCGGCGATGCCATGGCCCTTGATCGTGTCCAGCACGATGGCATACGGCTTGCCGCCGCCCTGACGGGTGCGCTCCAGCGCCGCTGCGACGGCCACGATATCGCCGCCGTCCACCTGCACGGTGTCGAATCCGAACGCCTCCATCTTGGCGGCAATGTCCCCAAGCGGCAGCACCTCGTCCAGATAGCCGTCAAGCTGACGCTTATTCCAGTCGATGAGCACGACGAGGTTCGAGAGCTTCTTTGCGGCCGCAAAGGAAAACGCCTCCCAGCACTGACCCTCGTCCAGTTCTCCATCGCCCACGATAAGGAATACGCGGTTCTTCCGCCCCTTCAGGCGGTTTCCCAGCGCAAGACCCGCCGCCTGCGACGTGCCTTGTCCGAGCGACCCTGTCGTCGCATCGACGCCGGGCGTCTTGTTTCGATCGCAATGGCTGGGCAGGCGCGTGCCGTTCCGGTTCAGCGTCTTGAGCTCCTCATAGGGAAAATACCCCAACAGCGCCAGCGTACCGTAAACCGCAGGCCCCGCATGTCCCTTGGAGACGACCAGACAATCCCTGTCGCGCCATTGCGGATCCTCGGGATGGATCTCCATCTCCCGTCCGTAGAGCACCGCCAGCGCATCGGCGATGCTCAGCGCGCCGCCCAAGTGTCCGGATCCAATGGAATGGATCGCTTCCAGCAGCGCCATGCGGATGCGCACGGCAAATGCGCGCAATGCTTTGTTCTCACTCAATTCCATATTGTTCGTTCCCCTTTCATTGCGGCAACGTGGACCCGTGCCGCAGCGCGTTGACCACGGGCAGCTCCTCCCCGCTCAAAAAACGGATAAGTGCACCGCCCCCGGTACAGATATACCCCATCTTCTCCGTCAGGCCGTATTTCTCCGTGGCGGTAATGCTGTCGCCTCCGCCCAGCACGGTAAAGGCCGTCGTGTCCGCAAGTGCCTGCCACACGACCTGCGTACCCAATTCGCTCTCCGGCTTTTCAAACACGCCCATCGGTCCGTTGACAAACGCCGTCTTCGCTCGCAGAATGCGTTCGCAATAGAGCGAGGCCGTTTCCGCGCCAACGTCCACCGCGCCGATCTCTTCGGGGATACGATCGATCTTCGCCTCTTCCCGTCTGCCGTCCCGCACCCATGCGAGATCCACGGGCAGCACGATGCGGTCGCCATAAGCCGCGTACAGTGCCTTCGCTTTGTCAAAGTATTCCGTATAGTTTGACGCGGCGATGAAGTCATAGCTGCCGCTTCCGATGGCCTGTCCGCGCGCGATCAGAAAGATATTGGCCACGAGACCGCCGGTGAGAATCTCATCCGCCACGCCCCGGGACAGCACCGTTTCCATCATCTGGAACGCATCAGAAACCTTTGCGCCGCCCAGAATGAACACGCACGGCCGCTCCGGCGACTCCATGAGAGCGGAGACGGTGCAGTACTCCCGCTCAAACAGCCGCCCCATGGCGGACGGGAGCACCTGCTCGAAGCCGCACAGGCTGGGCTGGTCGCGGTGAGCCGCCGCAAAGGCGTCGCAGACATACGCATCCGCCAGCGGCGCGAGCTTCTCCACAAGCAGCGTTTTCGCCTGCTGCTCGTGCGTAAGCCGGAGCTTCATCTCAAACAGCGTCTGCTCCTCTGCGATAAACCGCACATTGTCCAAAAGCAGCACCTCGCCCTCTCGTAATGCGGCAATGGCTGCCCTGGCCGACGGCCCGCACACATCGTCGAGCCACTTGACCTCGCGGCCCAGCAGCTCCGAGAGCACCTGCGCATGCGGTCGTGTGTTATAGAAGTTCTTGTACTCTATGTCGCTTCCCTGATGCGCCATGAGCACCGTCTTCGCGCCCCGCTCGGCAAGCTCCGATATTGTGGGAACGCACGCGCGGATGCGGTTTATACTCTTGAGCACGCCCTTCTCCCGGTCGACCGGCTGATTGATATCTACCCGACACAGTACGGTTCTTCCCTTTACATTCAGCTCATCCAGCGTTCTGATTCCGAATCGCATAGGAGTTCCTTTCTTGATTCTTATTTGAACCGACCGATCCTCAGGCATTCGTTCGTTCTCGCCGTTCCCTCTTCGCGGGTCAGCTGCATCTTCATGGCAGCGCGGATGCCATCGATCGTCTCGGGAATGGTGACGCTCTCCTGCGGTATATTGATGGCAAACATGATGTCGTTTCCACTTTCGACCACGCTGTCCTCCCAAAGCCCGATCTCGTACATATCGCCGCGGCGGTTGCCGAGGTCGCGGGCGTACTTAAACAGGCTCGCATTTCCCTTAAAGCCCTCGTCGATCGTGACGGTGCGGATGCGCGGATGCTTGCGGAACGCCTCGATGGCCTGTTCGCGCGTGATCTTCTTGCCGTCCTTCGCCGTGGCGATTACGGTGATGATGTGTCCGTGCGTGACCGGCGTGTGGACGAGAATGCCCGTCGCTTCCACATGCGGCATGATAGTCATGAGATCGACCGCCTGATGGGATGGCGCCTTGTCGATCTGCAGCGCGTTGGTAAGGCCGCGATGATAGTCTCCGGGATCGGCAACACGGCGGATGATTGTGATCGCGACCTTCTCGATGCCAAAGAGGCGATCCAGGCAGTCCACCGCGCGGATCAGACCCGTGGTGTTGCAGCTCGTCAGCTTGAGGTAGTTCTGACCGACGCCCTTCTCATAGTTGGCATAGCCGTGGAAGAACACGTCCGCAACGGAATTCTTCTCGCCGCCCTGGAAGATGGCTTTCACACCAACCTTCTGATACAGCTCCTTATTCTTCACGCCCACGCCGCCGGGAGAGGAATCCAGCATGATATCCACCTTCCGGCACAGCTCCTCGAACGTACCCGCCACGGGGATATCGTAGCCGTCGAATGCGCCGCGGTCCGCGCCGTCCACCAGATAGAGATCATACTTCACATTGTTTGCGCCGATCATGTCGTTCTCACGAAGCGCACGAATCGACAGAGTGGGGGCGATATCTGCCACGCCGACCAGTTCCATGTCGTCCTGAAGCGCAACGCCGTCCGCAAGACGCTGCCCGATGGTGCCGTATCCCGCTACGCCTACTCTGATTTTTGCCATAGTCTTCTCCTTTTCAAAAGCTCGTCGTTACAGTATATCCTCGTCCATGCGAACGGGACGGTTTTCCTTCAAAGACCTGTTGCAGGCCAAGGCCAGCCGAATGGAAACGAGTCCGTCCTCGATGCCGACGCGCGGCTCCTCGTCATTCAGGATGCACTCGATAAACTCACGCACCTCTGCCTGATACGAGCCCATGTACCGTTCGAGGAAGAACCACAGGGGCTTCTCCGCGGTGACGCCGTCCACGGTGGACAATACGATGTTGGAGGCGGTGTCGTTGGCGTTGACGACGCATCCCTTCGCGCCGAACACCTCGCCGCGCTGATCGTAGCCGTAGACCGCCTTGCGTGAGCCGTCGATGGTCGCGAGCGCGCCGTTGGCCAATTTCAGCGTGATGGTTGCCGTATCCACATCCCCTGCTTCGCCGATGGCGGGGTCTATGAGGCATGCACCTTGCGCATACAGCTCCACGACCTCCTGCCCGGACAGATAGCGCACCATGTCCAGATCATGGATCATCATGTCCATGAAGATGCCGCCGGACACCGCGGCGTACTCCGCGGGAGGCGGCTCCGGATCGCGGGAGCTGACGCGAACATACTGAACTTCGCCGATTTTCCCGGCTGCAACCGCATCCCGCATGGCGCGGTAGTTATGATCGTAGCGGCGGTTGAAGCCGACCTGATATACGAGCTTTTTGGGGGAAGCGGCCAGTGCGGCTTTCACTTCCTCAATGCGCGCGATGCTCTGATCGATGGGCTTTTCGCAAAAGATGTGCTTGCCGGCCGCGATGGCTTCGAGCGAGAGCTGCGCATGGAGGTTGGTGGAGGCGCAGATGAGAACCGCATCGATTCGCTCATCCTCCAAAATCTTCTTATATTCCGTGTACACGCCCTCGATGCCCGCGTTCTTCGCCCACTCGGCCACTTCGGGCTTCATAAAGGGGTCAGCGATGGCCAGAATGCGCGCCTCCGGCACTCCGGCAAGGATGCTGCGCGCGTGAACCTGACCGATGCGCCCGGCGCCGATAATTCCAACGTTGATCATGATGTGCCTCCTTAGCTGTGAATTCTGTACTGTTTCTGTCGCGATTTACTTCTCATTCCCCATATGCCTCGCCTATGCCGCCGACCAGCGAATCATAGGCGCGCTTCACCTTTGCCCAGTTCTGATCCCTGTCCAGCGCCACGCCGCGCCCGACGCCGGAAACGATCAGCCCAACGCCCTTCTCCTCGATCGCTTCGCCGAATTCCCGCAGCAGGCTCGGCGCACTGCCCGGCTCGGTGGAGCGCCCATCGAAAATGACGTGTACATATACGTTTTTCAGCCCCGCTTCCCGCGCCATATCGATAAGCGCCAGGGGGTAATCGATGGATCCGTGAGACGATTTCTTGGTGAGCAGCGCGAACAGGTGCAACGCCGCCTCCCGCTCCTTTACGTCCTGTATCGTTTGCAGGAATACGGGGTTCTTCGCAAACGAGCCGTCCTTCATGGCCTTGTCCAGCCGCACATCGTCCTGCAGCACCACGCGGCCGGAGCCAAGGTTGATATGCCCCGCCTCGGAGTTGCCTGCCTTTCCCGGCGCAAGACCCACCGCGGAACCCGAGGCCTCCAGCGCGACATGCGGATACTCCCCGAGCAGGGCGTCCCATTCCGGGGTGTCGGCGGTGAAGACGGGGTTGTTCTCCGTGGCCGCGTCCAAGCCCCAGCCGTCCAAAATGAGCAGTAGTACCTTGCCGGCCTTGCCGAATCGGAACAGCGGTTCACCAGTCATTTCTTTGGGTTGCTGAATGCCCATGGCGGAAAGAACCGTTGGCGCGACATCGCAAAGCCTGCCATGCTGCTTGAGAATTTTCGTATCCTCGCCCAATGCAATGCAGGCCACCGGATTCGTTGTATGGGAGACGTGCGGCTTGCCTTCGGGGGAATGCAGAATCTCGATATTACCGTGGTCGGCTGTAACAAGAACAGTATACCCTTTTTCACGCGCGTATGCAACAGTTTTCCCAACGTATCGGCTGACCGCTTCGCAGGCGAGCGGCTTGGCCTCGTCGCTGGAGGTATGCCCGATAACGTCGCCATTTGCAAAGTTTGCAACGATGAAGTCATAGCCCTTGTCAAGGCCTTTGCGCAGGCGCTCCGCGACCTCGGGCAGCTTCAGCTCGGGTACGGACTCAAACGGCACGCCCTTATGCGACGGTACGCGAACGTCGTCCTCGCCGCTGAAGGGCTGCTGGTTGCCCCCGTTAAAGAAAAACGTGACGTGCGCATACTTCTCGCTCTCCGCAAGGTGGAGCTGTGTCCTGCCGCACTCGCTGACCGTCTGCGCCAGCGTTTTCTCCACCCTGGAGGGCGCAAAGGCAATGGGCAGGTATGTATACCGCTCGCTGTACATCGTAAGAATTACGAAGTCCAGCGGCTGCAGCATTTCCCGCTCAAAGCCCTTGAAATCCGGATCTGTAAAGGCGTCGGTGAGCTCCGTCTCGCGCTCGCCGCGGCGGCAGCAGAATATGACGCCGTCGCCGCTCCGCACAAGGCCCACGGGTCTCCCCGCCTCATCCGTCAGATTCATCGGCTCGAAATGGTATTCCGATCCGTTCGTTTCATACCGTTTTTCCGCCGCGCGCGCGAGCGCCTCGCCGCCGGCGCGTTGATACCGTGCCATGTGCATTCTCCTCTCTCTAATCATCCGCAAATACGGGGAGCCGGGTCTTCGCCGTATTCGGGGCAGAACCGACCCTCGCCGGGGAACAGCTTCAAAATCTCCTCAAAGCGATGCACGATGCAGTCGGGCCTGTTCTCCTCCGTCAGCTTGAACTCCAGTCCGCCCGGATACTCTGCGCCCACCGTGCCGGCAAAACCGGACTGTTTGGCTCCGATGATATCCCGCTTCAGGTTATCGCCCACAAAGCAGCTCTCCTCGGGACGCACGCCCGCCTCGGACAGCGCAAGGAAGTAGATGGCCGGATGGGGTTTGCGCAGCATGGTCACGGAGGACTGCTGTACCGTGCAGAACAGATCCCGTATGCCGTCCTTGTCCAGCCATTCGTCGATCTCCGTCGTGCCGATCAGGTCGCTGATGATGCCGACCTTATAGCCGCGGCGAATCAGCTCCTTCACGGTTTCGACGCCCTGCGGCACGACCACGCGCTCGCCCTTTGCGCGCCGGAAGCAGTATGTCAGTTCCGCCGCCGCCCGTTCGATCCTCTCCCGATCCCATTCCGGCACGAGCCAGCGCGTCCAAAGCATGGCCTCGGGGGCTTCGCACATGTACTTCAACGCCCATTTGCGATAGCCGTCGTAGCGGTCGTTCAGAAACCCGTAGAAAGCGTCCGGCTCCATGTCGGCACCGCACAGCTCGCAGATGCGCTCGCGCGCCTGACGGATATATGGCATGTTCGTCTCGTCCACAATGCGGAACGTGCCGCCGAGGTCGAGGAAAACGGCCTTGATGTCCGACTTCATACGCCTGCCCTCCTGACCTTGTCCCATGCCACATGCGGCGCAGCCGGGAACAGCTCCTTGAGCTCGCTAAAGTCGAAGATGACCGCATCGGGCCGGTTCTCCTCGGTAATCCTCTCCTTCGCCAGCTTCTCCGGCGTGGTGTAGAGGATGAACATGCCGTAGCCCGCCAGCCGCGCGCCCTCTACATCGCGTTTCAGATTGTCGCCGATGTACACGCAGCGCTCCGGCTTCACGCCAAGGACGCCACACGCCTTGCTGTAGATGGCGGGATCCGGCTTGCGGATCCCCTCCACGCAGGAAAGGAGCACCGCATCGAAATACCTGCCGAGCTCATCCTCCTCCAGCCAGCGCGGAATTTCCAGCGATGTGACGAGGTTGGAAATGATTCCCAGCCGATAGCCGTTCGCGTGCAGATCCCGGATGGACTGCGCGCCGTTTGTCGCAACGACGCGGCGGCCGTCCTTGTTGCGGTACTCGATGGTCAGCTCGACGGCATTCTTTCTGATGAGATCGCGCGGATATTCCGGCGTGAGCCATTTCGTCCACAACTCCTCCTCGGGCGCCTCTCGCATGGTCTCGAAACACCATTTACGATAGCCCTCGTAACGGTAGTCCAAAAACCTGCAGAACGCATCCGGATCCCCTGTCTCGCCGCACATTTCGGCAATCCTGCGCCGGGCCTGCGCCTCGAATTCCGCGTCCCGCTCCACGAGGCGGAGCGTACCGCCCAAATCATAGAATATGGCGTCAAATTCTCTTTCCGTTGTCATGGCTTTTCCCCCTGGTTCATTCGTTCTTCTGCAGCGGCTGGAAGATTTCCAGCAATTCGCCGATACGGGTGATCGTATAGTCCGGCTGCAGGATGATCTCCTGCGGCTCGTTTTTGATGGTGTCCGGCTCGTCGATGCGGACCATTGTCGCAAAGCCCGCCTTGCGCGTCCCCTCCACATCGCGGATGGGATTGTCCCCCACATATGCGCACTGACAGGGCTCCTTGCCGATGGCGCGGCAGGCCAGCAGGTAGATGTTCGGATCCGGCTTGCGGATGCGCACCTTGGAGGACAGGATGACGGCCTTGAAGTAATGGGCTACGCCGTCGGCGATCATCCAGTCCGGTATCTCCGTTTCCGTGATGGTATTGGCAATAATCCCCATCGTATATCCGCGCCGATCCAGCTCCACAATGGTCTCTTTCACGTCGTCGCGCGGGACGCGGCGTCCGTCGTGATCGCGCCACAGCCGCGTGAGCCGTCCCGCATGGCGGCAGACCGTTTCCGGGTCGTATTCGGGCAGAAGATGCTGGCTCCACAGCTCCATCTCTCCCGCATCGATCAGCGTTTTTTTTACCTCGCTTCGGTATTTCTTCCAACGCCTTTCGAGCTTCTCAAAGAAAACGTCATGCGGTTCCGTAGCGCCGACGAGCTCCATCAGTTCCCTCTCCGCCGCGTCGGAAAACGCCTTGTCGGGAACGACGATGCGCAGGGTGTTGCCCACATCGAAGAAAATTGTGTCCGTCATTCGTTCTACCTCCTGTGTTTCTGCCATGATTTTTTTGTTTACTGTTTTCATCGAACCGTGCGTCCGTTCATATCGGATAGGATGGGAATGAGTTCGTCGAGCTCCTTAATCACATAGTCGGCCTTGGGGGCGTCCGAACCGCGAAACGCGGCGTCCCGGTGCGCAACGGAGGGGTTTTCAATGCGCACGCACAGCCCCAGCCCGGCATTGCGCGAGCCCAATACATCCCGCGAAATCGTGTCCCCCACATACCCCGTTTCCGCTGCGGTCACACCCATCCGCTCCATCGCAATGCGGAATATGGCCGGATCCGGTTTCCGAATGCCCGTCTCGCTGGACATGACGACGCATTCCATATAGTCGGCAATCCCGTACTCCCGCAATGCGCGGGGGACGAGTGTGGTGGAGATGATGTTGGAGATCACGCCCAGGCGGATGCCCATGTCGCGCAGCGCCTTCATCGTCTCCTTCAGGCGGGGTTTGGGAAGGTTGACAACCCGCTCGCTGTCGTACAGAAAGCTCAGCTCCTCTGCAAGCGGTGCAAGCTGCTCCGGTCCGATCCCCAGCCCCTTCAGAAAAAAGCCGCTCCAAATCTCAGCCTGCGGGAGTTCGATGAGGTTCTTTTCCCCGAAATGCTTGTATTCCTCGCCGTTAACCGCCAGCATGGCGTCAAGCGCTTCCGGTTGGATATCCAATCGGAAGCCGTGTTCGGACAACAGCGAGATGAGGTGTTCACAGAAGCGCAGGCCGGATTCTTTCGTTTTCTCGGTGTTGTGCAGCGTGCCGCCAAGGTCGAACAAAAGCGTCGTGATCATCCGCTGTTCCCTCCTGATTTATATTTACGGAAACGTTTACGTTACTTGTATTATAATACGAGCCATTTTGTTTGTCAATGTCAATACCAAGCGTAAAAATGCCGCCATTCGACCTTAGTTTTACGCTCAATGCGCCGTTTTTGGTTTTTCGGCTTCTCGTTTTGACCGCCCCCACGCCGAAGCGATTGACAATTCAGCAAAAATGGCATAAAATAATGGAAACGTTTACAGATCCTGTTCGCGAGCCGACAATCGACTGCCCCGGAGGTGCTTGATTTCTATGCCAGCCGTTACCCTGAAAGATGTTGCAAAGGTTGCCGGCGTGTCCTATGCGACCGTCTCCCGCGCCCTGTCGGGCAGCCCCGAAATCGGCGAGGAAACGCGCCGCCGGGTTTTAAAGCTGTGCAAGGAAATGGGCTATACCCCGAACTCGGTTGCGCGCTCCATGGTCAAGCGCCGCACCGACATCTTGGGCCTCATCGTTCCCAGCCTGACAAACCCCTTCCTCAGCGAGCTGACGGGGCACATGGAAATCTATGCCCGCAATCGCGGTTACAATCTGATGGTCTGCAACTCCTCGTACGATCCGGATCTTGAAAAGGACGTCTTCACGCTGCTGATGGGCCGTCAGGTGGACGGGATACTCATGGTCCCCGTCGGGCATGAATCCTATGCGGAGCTCAACGTGCTGACGAGCCAAATTCCGACCGTTTTCATCAGTGAAAACATGCAGAACTGCCCGGAGAATTACGTTTCCGTCGATAACTATCGCGGCACGCAGATCGCCACAGAGTATCTCTATTCGTTGGGCCACCGCAGCATCCTCTATTTCGGCGCCCGGCCGAACAGCAAGACGCACCAGTTCCGCCTGGAGGGATATCTTGCCACTTGCGAAGCCCTCGGCCTTGAGCCACATGTGCTCCGCAGCAACTATTCGCACAGCTCAAAGGACGTCGGCTATTCCTTGGCGAGCGAGTATTTCTCCCGGCGCAACCGGGAGACCGCCATTCTCTGCGCTACGGATCTTCTGGCTATCGGCGTCATGCAGGCCGCCTCGGAGGCGGGGCTTCGCATCCCGAAGGACATCTCGCTGATGGGTTTTGACAATATCTCGTTCTCCGCTCTTCCGCAGATCGATCTGACGACGATCAACCAGCCGACGCAGCAGATGGCGATCGCCGCGGTGGACATGCTGCTGGATCACGTCAACGACCCCGGCACGGAACACACGAAATTCATTGTTCCGCCCTCCCTCGTTGTGCGCAAATCATGCCGTCCGCCGAAAAAATAATATCAGGCCTTGGAGGGAGGTTCATCATGTACCGTTACGAATTGCATCTGCACACCATGGAGACCAGCCGCTGCGGATATGTCCGCGCCGCGGATCAGGTGAGGGCCTATCACCGGCTGGGGTATCAGGGCCTCTGCGTCACGGACCATCTGCACAACACATATCTGAGCCTTATGGACTGCCGCGATGACTGGAACGCCTGCATGGATCGATTCCTCCACGGATACCGCTCCGCCAGGAAGCAGGCCGCGCTGCTGGGCATGGACGTCATCCTCGGCATCGAGCTGCGGTTCCCCGAGAACGACAGCGACTATCTCGTTTACGGCATTGACGAAGCATGGCTGTACGGGCATCCGTTCATCTGCCGCATGAACCACCGGTCCTTCTTCGACTGCTTCAAGGACGAGGTGCTGATCATCCAAGCGCATCCGTACCGCAACTGTGACGTCGTGTACCACGATTGCATACACGGCTTGGAGGTAATCAACAGCAATCCGCGGCACAACAGCCGCAACGAGCTTGCCTTGGCGCTTGCCGAGAAAAAACCGCAGCTCTACCGCATCGCCGGGTCCGACGCCCACAGACCTGGCGACGAAGGACAGTCCGCGCTGCTGTGCGAGCGCCGCATCCGCAATTCCAGCGCGCTCAAAGACGTCATCACTTCCGGCGAATACCGTCTCTGGCGGCCGGAGTGTGACCATATTCTAAAAGAATGCGAGGCGATTCCACATGTTTGACCTTATGATCATCGGACAGATTTCACTGGATCACAACATCGACTTTGACGGCCGCGAGGTTTTTATGCACGGCGGCGCGGTCACATACTCGGGCTTCGCTGCGGCCGCCCTCGGCCACCGTGTTGCGGTCGTTCCGAAGGGCGACGGCAAGCGCGACAATCCGCTTGCTACATTTGCCGACAGCAAGGTGGAAAAGATCTTCCCGATCTTCTCTGCCACATGTACCGTCATGGAGAACACCTATTTCACGCCGGATCGTGAGCGGCGGCGCTGTCTGTGCAAGGAGATGATCGCTCCCTATGTTGCGGCGGACATTCCGCACGAGAGCGCCCGCATCTACCATCTGGCCGGCCTGGTGAACGGCGACATCAGCAGCGAGCTGATCCGGGAGACCGCGGGGCTTGGCGACACGGCCGTGGACGTGCAGGCGCTTTTGCGCTGCCGTAACGAGGATGGCTCCCTCGAGCTCAGGGACTGGCCCGAGAAGAAGGAATATCTGCCGCTGATCCGCTATCTGAAGTGCGATGCGGCGGAGGCCGAGGTGCTCACGGGTACGAGCGACCGCGATAAGGCCGCTTTCCTGCTGTGCGAATGGGGCGCGCGCGAGGTGATCATCACGCACAACACCGAGGCCATCGTCTGCGATGGCAAGACCATCTGCCGCTCGCCGCTGAAGCCAAGAAACCTGTCCGGACGAACGGGGCGGGGCGACACCACGTTTGCAACCTACCTGACGGAACGACTGAGCTCCGACATCCCCGCCGCGCTGGAGTTCGCTGCCGCCGCAGTTTCTCTGAAGATGGAGGCGCCCGGTCCGTTTAACGGCACTCGGCAGGATGTGCTCGATTACATCCAAGCGTTCTATCGCTAAGCTTCGCACAGCGTAAAGCCGATTCACGGCAGACGTCCAGCCGCACGTCGGAATGCTCGGCGTCCACGCCTTGCAGTCCGTTTCGGGACATAGAAACGCCCGGGCCTTTTGGCCCGGGCGTCGTCTTGATCAGCGGGAAGCGGACTCCCGCATTCGGATGCGCGGTGACGGAATGTCAGCCGTACAATTCAAAGCTCGCGGAAACTACGCCGTCAACGGATTCCAAGAATTCGCTCAGGCTGTTGATGCTCACGTCGTTCCCGACGCGCAGTATCACCTCATACACCGCCCTGCCGTCCTCGCGTATTTCGATATGCACGTCCACAATCTGCAGCTTGTGCTCTTCGATGTACGCGTTCATCGCATTGCGGACCCCGGCAGAATTGTTCGCAACGCAGTGCATCTTGCCCAGCGTCGTTGAGTCAACGCCAATCGTAAACCTGTGCATGAGAATCTGCGCCACCGCGATCACCGCCGTTGTGAACACGCCAATCACATACATGCCCGCGCCGATGGCGATGCCGATGCCCGCCACAGCCCAAATGCCCGCCGCAGTCGTCAATCCTCGGATGGAATTGTCCTTGCGGAATATGACGCCCATGCCCAGAAAGGAAATGCCGGTGATAATCTGCGCCGCCAAGCGCGCAGGATCCGCGCCGTCGGTCCCAAATAGCGCCTCGCCGCTCGCACCGACCGTGTCCGCAAACGCGTATTTGGAAACGATCATCAGCATCGCGGACGCACAGCATACGATGACGTGCGTTCGGACGCCGGCTTCCTTCAGTCGCTTGCTCCGCTCTAAGCCAATGATGGAGCCGCATCCGCAGGCAATCAGGATCCGGAGAAAGAACTCAGCGTGCTGTAAAAGGGAAAACTGTTTTATCAACGTATCGGCAAGGGTCATGCCGCCACCACCTTCCAGTAGACTTTTTAAATCCGTTCGGTCTGCAACGCCTTCAGCTTCAGAGCAGATGGATTATCGCTATCAATCCGGAGAACACGATGGAAACGGTAGCGCAGAGCTTGATGAGGATGTTCAGGGACGGACCGGAGGTATCCTTGAAGGGATCGCCGATGGTATCGCCGACGACAGACGCCTTGTGCGGTTTGCTGCCCTTGCCGCCGAAGTGTCCCTCCTCGATGTATTTCTTGGCGTTGTCCCATGCGCCGCCGGCGTTGGACATGAACACGGAGACCGCAAAGCCGGCCACGGAAACGCCCGTCAGAAGCCCGACCACGCCCGTGGGGCCGAGAATCAGGCCGGAAACGATCGGAACGACGACCGCCATGCAGGCCGGGGTAACCATCTCATGCAGCGCCCCCTTCGTGCAGATGGATACGCATTGCGCGTATTCGGGCGTTGCCGTCCCCTCCAGTATGCCGGGGATCTCGGAGAACTGACGCCGCACCTCCATCACGACCGACTGGGCTGCGCGCTCCACGCCGTTCATGGTCACGGCGGAGAATACGAACACAAGCATCGCGCCGATGAACAGGCCGATGAGCACCGTTGGGTTGATGATCGAAAAGTTCAGTATCGCGTCCGTCTTTTCCTGAATGATATTCACATACGACACGAGCAGCGCAAGCGAGGTCAGCGATGCGGAGCCGATGGCAAAGCCCTTGCCGGTCGCCGCCGTCGTGTTGCCGAGCGAATCCAGCGCGTCCGTGCGCTTGCGCACCTCCGGGTCCATGCCGGCCATCTGTGCGATCCCACCCGCATTGTCGGCCACGGGGCCGTATGCGTCGGTCGCCAGCGTGATGCCCAGCGTCGAGAGCATGCCGACGCCGGCGATGCCGATGCCGTACAGACCCCGGTTAAAGGACGGCAGAAACTGCCCCGCTGCATCTACGATCTCCTTCGTGCCGCCGGCAGAAAAATAACTGATCAAAACCGCCGCGCAGACTATCAGAATGGAGGTCAACGCCGATTCCATGCCAAGCGAAATGCCGCCAATCACGATTGTCGCGTAACCCGTCTGGGACGTTGCGGCCAAATTCTGCGTGGGGCGATAGGTCTCAGACGTGAAGTATTCCGTAAAGAAGCCGATGAGGCAGCCGGCGACCATGCCGCAAAGAATGGCGACATAGATCCCGCTCCAATGCGCGCCCTCAACGCCGCGGAACGCAAGGTACGTCAGCGGCAGAGCGACAGCGGCTGAGAGACCGGTCGCAACATAGGTGCCGAGGCGCAGCGTGTTCAGCAGCGCCTTCTGGGAGACGTCCTCCTTTACGCGAATCAGTCTTGCGCCGATGATGGAGCAGACGATGCCGGACACCGCGAGCAGCAGCGGCAGCAGCATACCGTCGAAGCCGTAGCCGCTGATTGCGGAGAGTGCGTAAGTGGCAAGAATGCTGCCCACATACGACTCGTACAGGTCCGCGCCCATGCCGGCCACGTCTCCGACATTGTCGCCCACATTGTCCGCGATGGTCGCCGGGTTCCGCGGGTCGTCCTCGGGGATCTTCTTCTCGACCTTGCCGACGAGATCTGCGCCAACGTCGGCCGCCTTGGTGTAGATGCCGCCGCCCACGCGGGCGAACAGCGCCATGAAGGATGCGCCCATGCCGTTCATGACCATGATGTTGCCGATTTTGACGGGATCCTTGATGCCAAAGCCGTAGAACAGCAGGAAAAACCAGAGCGTGATATCGAGTATGCCCAGCGCAACCACGGTAAAGCCCATGACCGAGCCGGCGGAAAACGCGACTTGCAGGCCGCGATTCAGCCCCTCGGAGGCGGCCTGCGCGGTGCGGGCGTTAGAGTTTGTGGCGATCTTCATGCCGATGAATCCGGCGAGCAGCGACCAGGCGCCTCCCGTCAGGAAAGCGAACGGTGTGAACTTGGACAGCATGCCGCCATCGGAAGCGAACGCGATCACGGTCAGTACCGCGAACACGATCGCAAAGACCGGCAATACTGTCTTATACTGCCGCCGCAGGTAAGCGTCCGCACCTTCGCGGATCGCCTGCGCGATCTGCTTCATGCGATCCGTGCCTTCGGAGAACGACAGGACATTTCGGGTGCGCAGCAGGGCATACAATCCGGCGAGTGCCGCACCGACGAACCCGATCCAGAACAAATTCGTCATAATAATTACATTTCCTCTAACTCTAAAATTTACATTGAATATCCGATGGTTGATCCGTCTTCCTCACGGATCGACCCCAAAACGGTCAGGCCGTTTTGCGCTCCCGCAAAGCCGTGCGCTTATTCCGCCGGCTCTCGAGCCGAACGCCCGTTGGCTCTAAGGGATCACGAACCGGGGGCGGCACGGCGCCGTCGCGCTGTTTCTTCGCGCTTGCGCGTCAGGCGCCCGCATCGCGCTGCGGCAGGCGGCGGAGGCGGCCGCGTAAAACGGCGCACTCTGTACAAACAGAGTGTTTCGGCCGCCGGGGTGCGCTGCCTCATGTGAAGCGGCGCATCCCGCGCCCGGGCCGCAGCCTTTTTGTCGTCTGCGTCACTTAACGGGGTACCAGCCGTCCGCCGTGACGCCCGCCTTCACGACCTCGTCCATCTTGGCCATGTCCTCGGGATCGTCGTTCGGTTCATGTTTCCATGCCGTGACGTCCGTGCCGTCCTTCATGGAGAGCTTATCGTACATTTTCAGCGGTTTAGAAAGCTTCCATGTGACGCTCTCGCCGTCCTCAAATACCACGCAGACCTCAAAGGCTGCGCCGCTCGGACGGATGATGAAGATGTTTTTCTCATAGTTGTCCCCATCGGCGTCCTTGTCCTTCCAGCCCTTCCCGACAACGCTCGCGCCCTTGTCGCCGCCGACAGCGTAGATATAGACCTCGTTGATGGTCTTGCCCGTCTTATTCTTGATGTTCAGAGCGAGGTTTTCGTACTCGCCGGCAGCAGCGTCCGCCGCAACGTTGGACGAATCGGCTTCGTCGCCTTCTGAAGCGGGCACGCAGATCTTTGCCAGCTCCGCACGCGCGGCCTCTACGGCGGCTGTATCGCCCGCCGGCGCGCCGTCATACACGGGGTACCACTGGTCAATAACGTGGCCCTTTGCGAGCGACTCCGCCAGGTATTGCAGCGGATCGGGATCGCCGTCGTCATACTTCACCTTGATGTCGTACTTGTCCTCGGCGTTCTTCAGCGAGATCTCATTGGGCAGATTGCCATCGCCGTCCGGCTTGAACCAGTCTTCGAGCGGATAGCTGATGTCGGCGCCGTCGTCAAACTTCACATACAGCTCGTAGTGATCGGCATGCGGACGGATAAAGCACTTGTACAGATACATGCCGCCGTCCTTTGCTTTGCCGGGCATGAGGGACGCCATCTTCTCGCCGTCCTTTGTGTAGAGATAGTCGATCAGGTTGTTGTATGCGTTCGGGTCGCCGCCCTTTTCAAAGAAGCGACAGTCCACGATGTTCTTGCCGGTCTTATTCTTAATCTCAATGGGGAGCAGCTCATATCCGGGATACACATTATCGGAAGTCTTGCCGATGGCAACCAGTGCGTCCATTGCCGCCTGATCCTCGGCGTCGTCCTCCAGCTCGATCTTCCAGCCGTCCGGGTCGACGCCGTCCTTCATGGAGATTTTGTAGTGCATCTCGAGCTTGCCCAGCTGCTTCTTCGCCTCGGAGCCGTCCGCGAAGACGACTGCAAGCTCCATCTCCGCGCCCGCTTCACGGACGATATAGACGTTTTTCTCATAATTGTCGCCGTCAGCGTCCTTGTCCGGCCAGCCTGGCGCAACGATGCTGTTGCCCTTTTCACCGCCGACGGGATAGATGTATACCTCGTCGATGGTCATGCCTGTCTTGTTCTTGAGATTCAGTCCGAGAGCCGCATATGCGGGCTCCGTTTCCTCGACTGCCGCCGGTTCGGGAGCCGGTTCGGTCATCTCTGTCTCGGTCGAAGCCGCCGGCTCCGGTGCGACCGGTTCTGCCGGGATCGTCGTACATGCGATGGCGCTGAACGCCATCAACAGCGCGAGAGCGAGGGGAATTAGTTTTTTCATACTGTGCCTCCTCATCATAATTGTTTTTATCCAACTCTGCCGCAGGGGACAGGTTGATCCGCTATTCAAGATGGCAGACGATCCTTCCGTCCGCCTCTAATTCAAATCGAATGCCGTTGTGTGTGCTTCCCTTCAGCATCGCCATGGGACGGTTCTCCGTACAGAGCACATGCGGCGTCAGCCTTTGCAGCATGGATACGACGTCTGCGCTCGGTCGCTCTTTTTTTGCAGTCGGACTGTTTTCACAGGAAATCACCGCGTACTGCGGCGAAAGCCTCCTGAGCAGCGGCTCCGTCATGGATTTCGCGTCCCCATGATGCGGAAGCTTGAGAATGTCGCAGGGGGGAAGCCCCTCCCCCTCCCAGTCAGCGGCATACCGATCGCCCGTGAGCAATATGCTCCGTCCCCCATAGCTGAAGCGCAGCATCAGGCTCGACAGATTCCGCTCTTCGGCGACCTCGGCGCAGAGCGTCTCGTCCACGGAGCTGCCCCCGTAAAGCGCTTCAAACACCAGCCGCTGGCGGTCGATGACCTCGACCCGCGGCATATACGCCGTCATGCCGAGCGCTCCTGTCAGCATCTGTTCTCCGGGATGGATCGATTCGACCCGCGTTCCCCTCTCGTAGGCCGCGTCCCTGAGCTCGAGCAGGATGTTCAGCATATGCCTGAGCCCGTTCGGCCGCTTCTTTGTGGAAACGAAGGATCGACAGACGCGATTGGCAGTCTCCGGCGGCGGGAGCAGCATCTCGAGCCGCTCCGTGGGAATGGCGCGCAGGATCCGGGCCGCGCCGCCTATGTGGTCGATGTGGGGATGGGTCAGTATCATCCGATCCAGTCGGTTCACACGTCGTGCGGTCAGATAATCAAGCGCATCCTTCCGAAGCGAGCCTTCGCGGGATTCCACATACGGACGGCCGGCGTCCACGAGCACCGTGTATTCCGCGCCGCCCTCCCGGTGTTCCCGGAGCAGCACGGCGTCGCCGTCGCCCACATTGCAAAAGAATATCTCCAGCATCGTTCAGCCGTCGCGCCGGGATGGGCGCACCCTCGTCGTTTCCCGCGTCTTCTGCTTCCGGCGTTCGCGCCGGATCACCAGCGCGGCTGGGACGCCGCCCGACAACACGGAAACAATCCCCGGCAATCCAAGAATGGCCATGAACATGCCGTAATCGGTTTTCGCGTCCGACCAGTCGATAAGAAACAGTTCAAATATCATCGCCCCGGCAAGGAACACGGCCATCCATGCATACGCACCGGTCACGACCTCTTTCTTCTTGCCCGGCAGGAGCAGGAAAAGCAGGCACAGCGCGCTCCCGGCCAAGGCGGGAAGCAGATATTCCGCCGCATTTCTCACCCACGCCGCTCTTTCGGAAAGCGCGGCCTCCAAGGGGTCGAGCAGAATGAGGTACGACGCGCCGTAGATGAGGAGGAACAGAATCGCCAGCAAAAACGCATACAGCAGCGATGCGCTCTTGGGCTTCCCGTTCTCCTCAAAAAACAGGTGTCGCAGAAAACCGTCCAGCTTGCGCTGGAATTTCGATCGCTTCATTGTCGTACTCCGTCGTGCGCCGAAGGGGAAGACTCCCGCAGGCCGCCCGGCCGGTCTGCGGGGCATTGGATTGCAAAGAAACCGTCGGTTGTCAGCGGGTGCTGTTCCAGAGGTTCCAATACGCTTTCACATTCGGGTAATTCCGGTAGATCTCCGAATAGTCCGGAGCGCGAAGGTTGACCTCCTCATAGGAAATGCCTGACTTCTGATATGGCACGTCGTCGCGTACCGACCAATGTCCGAGCTTGTCGAACACGTTGTAGCAGCCGCTCTTGCCGTCTTCCCCGCCCATCATATACTTGATGAACAGGCGGGCGCCCGCCGGGTTGTCGCAGCCGCTGACCACATAGGAGTATGCTGCCGCGTCCTGCGCGGTGTAGGGCTGAAGACCCGTGACCCAGGCGATATCCAAGCCGCTCTCGCCCATGGACCGCTTCGAGTTGTCCAGCTTGGATGCGGACGTGAGGCCCAGCGTCGGTCCGTTTACGGAATCATGCACGGCCTCAACGACCGCGTCGCCATCTGCCAGCGGCGTAATGGTCATCTGCGAGAATCGCCAGAACAGCTCGATGCTCGCGTTGTTTTCCGGTAGCTCCATGAGTCCCGGGGCGTTTTGAAGATGCTCATGGTACGTGAACACCAGATCCTTGCCGTACTGCCGCTTGTACTGCTCGGCCATCGCGTCGCCGTCCACGAAGAGCTGCCCCCACAATGCGGCGTAGGACGGCCCCGTGATGTCCTTGGAGTAAATCGTCCAGTACTGCGTGTTGTTTCCGGCCGCGTCCTTGTAGGACTGGGTCTCCTCGTTGTACCCGTCCACGATGTTCCACCAGCTCTCGATCGGAACCTCATCAAACATTCTGGAGTTGTAGAACCACGGGTTGAACGTGGAGTAGAGCGGCAGCCCAAACTGCAGCATGTCTTCGCTGATGTGGGCGCAAATGTCCGCGGGATAGAACGGCTTGACGATCCCCCACTGCACGAACTCATTGTAAACCTCTCCGGAGGCGTCTTTGACAATGAGCACGTCCGCCATGGGGTTGCCGCTTTGGGCCTCCATCTCGATCTTTGGCATGACCGTGTTCGTATCACAGGAGATGTACTCAAACTTCAGATCCGGATACTCGTCCCTGATATATTTGCGGGCGGTATCCGCGTCTGCCGTGGTGGCATAGATGGTGATGGTGCCGCCCTCGGCCTTTGCCATCTCGTACAGCTCATCCATGGACATGTGGTTCCAGTCGATGCCATCCTCGCCGATGATATCGATGGCCTCCACGCCGGTGACGACCTCGCCCGTCTTGCCCGCGGCGGCTCCCCCCGCATCGTCGGTTTTCCCGCACGCGGTCAGGGAAACGAGCATACACAGCGCAATCAATACAGCAACGATCTTTTTCACGGGATGTGTTCTCCTTTCATGTCCTTGTGTTCGCAATCCGGTTCCGATGCTGGCTCCGCAGCTTCAGTCTTCGGCGCCCGCCTTGTGCTTCGTCTTGGCATACTTGATGAGACGTCCTGTCTCCTTATTATATACGTTCATGCGGCCCGGATGCAAAACCACATATACGTTCTGGTTCATGTCGTATTCCACAAGGCCGACCTGGATGGCAAGGAATTCCGTGTCGCCCACGGTCAGGCTTACGAGCGTCTCGCTGCCCGCCGGCTGGTTGGCATAGACCTGTGCGTGGACGGTATTGTTGTGATGCGGATCCTCCGCATAGATGTCCACCATTTCGGGACGGAGGCCCAGCACACAGTCGAACTCCCGATCCGCGGGGATCTCCTCGTCGAGCTTTATGGTCCTCTTCGGATATGCATATTCGCCGAACGAGCTCTTGACGCGAAGCGTCTCGCCGTCGAAGCAGCCCTTTGCCTCGATGAAGTTGATGCGCGGGTTCCCGATAAAGTCCGCTGCCTGCAGATCAATCGGATTGGTATACAGATCAAGCGGCGTACCGATCTGGGAAATCTCTCCCTCTTTGAACAGGGCGATCTTCGTGGACATGGTCAGCGCCTCCACCTGATCGTGGGTCACATAAATGATGGTGGTGCCGGTCTCGCGGTGGAGCCGCTTGAGTTCCGCGCGCATATCGATACGCAGCCGGGCGTCCAGGTTGGAAAGCGGCTCGTCCAAAAGCAGGAGCTTGGGGCTGGAGGCGATGGCCCGGGCGATGGCAACGCGCTGCTGCTGGCCGCCGGAAAGCTCGTTCGGATAACGATCCCGATACTCCTCGATCCGCATGGTTCTGAGGGCGCGCATGACCGTCTCCTCGACCTCCTTCTTCTTTATCTTTTTGATCTTCAACCCGAACGCCACGTTTTCAAAAACGGTCATGTGCGGCCAGAGGGCGTAGCTTTGGAACACCAGGTTGAGTCCCCGCTTGCTCGGCGCCTCAAAGAAGGCCGTCTCCGCATCGATCACTACGCGATCGTCGATCGTCATCGTGCCGTGTTGGGCCTGCTCCAAGCCGGAGATGACTCGAAGCGTGGTTGTTTTGCCGCAGCCGGACGGCCCCAGCAGCGTCATAAAGTCGCCGTCCTCAATGGTCAGGTTGATATCCCGCAGGACATGGTTTTCTCCGTAATACTTATCGATGTGGCTCAACTGAATTTTGCTCATGGCTGATTTTCCTTTCTTGCACTCAAGACTGGTCACATGCTCTTGCTCACATTGCCGCCGAACCGATCCGCGATCCGGTTCGTGACAAGGATGAACACGATGATGACAATACAGATGGCGTCCGCCACCTGCGGCATCGCTTCCTTCGAATAGTCGAAGGCTAAGAAGGACAGTGTGTAGTTCTTCGGCGTCATCAGGATGGCGATCAAATCCAGCTCCTTGGCGATGCTGATAAACGAGAGCAGGAAGCCCGACAGGAAGCCGTTCTTCGCCAGAGGGATCACGATGCTGCCGATGCGCCTCCAGAAGCCGGCGCCGTTGACGGTCGCAGCCTCCTCAAGCTCGACGGAGATCTGCATCATGTTCGATGAGCCGGAACGGCTGGCAAAGGGGAAGTGCTTTACGATGGACACCAGCAGTATCAGCAGGAACGTGCCGTACAGCGAGGGGATGAGTCCTCCCAATCTCGGCTGGCTGAACATGGAGAAGTAGATGGCCGAGAACGCGACGCCGGGCATCAGGTACGGAATAAATATGAGCTGCTCGACCGCATTGCCGTACCACTTGCCACGGCCGCGGGTCGTGATATATCCGAAGAACTGGCCGAAAACAGCGGTGATCAGCGAACCGATCAGCGATAGCTTCACGGTGTTGCCGAGCGCTCTGCTGAATTCGGAATTCCGGAACAGACCGTTCTGCGCAAAGCCCGGGTTCGGGGCGTTCTGCAGCTCGCCGATCCATGCGTACAGCGTGAGGTTGTTCGCGCCGTAACCGCCGCCTGGGATAACCTGGAACGATTCCATGACGAGAAAGAACACGGGCATGACCATGGCTACGATCAGGAACACGGCGATGATCACCAGCATGGGCCACTTGGCGCCGCCCAGCGGGATGAGATTGCTCCGCGTCCCCTTGCCGCCGATGGTCGCGTAGGATTTGCGCGTGCCGATGAGCCTCTGGTTCACCACAATGGTGCCGGCCGCCAGCAGGATCATGAGCAGCGACATAGCATAGCCCGTGCCCTTGGGACTGCTGTTGATGAAATCCTTCATGCGGGTGGCTAGTACATAGAAGGGCGTGCCGTCCGGGTTGTTGCCGCCCAAGCGAGCCGCTACGCCGTATGTACCGATGGACTTGCTGATGGTCATGATTGTGGCCGACAGGATGGCGGGAAGGATAAGCGGAAGCGTAATGCTTTTGAGGATCTGGGGCCGGCTCGCGCCTTGGATCTCGCCCATCTCCTCAAGCTCTGAGTTGATGGAGCGCAGCGCGCCGGAAGCCATGATATAGGAAAAGGCGTAGTAGTGCATGACCATGACGATGATGATCGGCACAAAGCCGGAGGCCAACGTGTCGGGAACCGGTATGCCAAGGCTGGATAAAACGCCGTTGCCGCCCATGCTCGGGTTGCGGAATACGGTCATCCACGACAGCGCCTTGCACCACGAGGGAATCATGTAGGGGATCAGGATCAGCGCGGAAAGGAGCCTCTTTCCCGGAATGTCCGTGCGAACCATGAGCCACGCCATCAAAGCGCCCAGCGGCACGGAGATGACCGTAACGAACGCGCCGATGATCAGGGAGTTACGCAGCGGCACCCAGAGAATCGTTTCGGTCAGCGGGCTCGCCAGCAGATACTTCCAATACCAAAGCGTGTAATCGCCAATGCTTGCGCCCGGGATGCTGCGAAGCTCGGATTTGGCTACCACGAAGGTATTCTGCACCATCGCCAGCAGCGGGATGACGATCAGCGCGAACAGCAGGATCAACGTGAACATGACGATCACGTTGAAAGGGTTGCCGACCAAATTTCGGAATTGATTCTTGAACCGTTCCCGAGTCATCGGGGGACGTGTCCAACCTTTTTTTGCCATCTTCAGACCTCCTTGCAGATATGTTGCAGCGATGCTGCGACGACTCGGTGCTTATGGGATCGGAGCCGTTGCCGGATGCGAATGATGCGGGCGGCGTTCGATTACTGCTCCGCCCGCTCCCGCTTCAATATGGTGTAAACATCATAGATATCGGTAATCTGATAGTCCGGCGCGACCTCGAATTCGCCAATGTCCTTCTGCGGCGTCAGGAAGGAATTGATCTTGAACACACGTCCGAAGCCTGCGCGCCTCGGCCCTACGACATCGCGCGAAAGCGTATCTCCGACGAAGGCGCATTCCGAGGGCTCGAGGTCGATTTGAGCACAGGCGATGCGGAAAATGTTCAGATGCGGCTTTCGGTAGCCCACGATGGAGGAGAGTGTGATTTCATCGAAATACTGCCGCACGCCGTACTGCGTAAGCGTGGAGAACACCTGAAACAGGCTTGCGGTATTGCTGACAACCGTCACGCGCAGCCCGAGATCCTCCTTCAGCCCCTTGAGCATCTCGGCGGCATGCGCGCGCAGGGAACGGTTATAGAATGTCGTTTCCCACATATGCGCGATCTCTTCGCTGATATCGGCAATCTTCCGCTTGTCCACGGGGATGTCCTTAAAGCCCCAGTCACACCAGATCTCCTCCGGCTTCTGCTCGATTAGCGTGCGCTCGGACTGTCTTTTGTACGCCTGGATGCCCGCGCCCACGATCGCCCAAAGATCCTCGGCTCCGTAGGGAACCTCAATCTGATGCTTTTGTAAAATGTCGTACAGCGCATACGCGGTCGCACGGTCGTTCTTCTCATCCGAATACAAATCTTCCAGCGTACCGCCCATATCAAACATAACAGCCTTGATCATATTGCCTCCCGGTGTGCGATTTTGCGATTTGTCGAATACAAAAATATGTTGTTTTCATGTTTACGCAAACGTTTTCGTTTGTCAAATTCATTGTACTCCCTAAGCTTTGAAATTGTCAAGACGCTTTGCCGTATTTTTATTCCCGGATTTCAAATTTTATTTTTATTTCTGCCGCGAATCTGCATTTCTGCTCAAAAGCGTCGTTGTTTTTGCCCGTTTTTACCTGCAGCCGCCGTCCGTTCGTAAACCTTTACGCTCCCATCGGCCGCTACTTTTACAGCGCGCGCAGCTGCACTGGGACGGACAGGCGTCTGGCGTTTGTGTGTCTGCATTTTGTTCGTTTATCAGCTGTTCTTAGGGGCTTTCGTCAGGAGCAGCTTGCCGGATCCGGCCATTGTCAAAGAGATGCGCAAGTCCATAGCAAGCATACATACCCGGAACGACATACCTTTGCCTCCTTCCGAAGCATCCTCTTGTCCGACCTCCTCCGCGCTATGCGGATACGCCCGCCCAAGACGGTGCTACCATGCGGACGTGCGCTTTTGAAGTCCTGGCTTCGCATGGATCGGCAACAAGTTCATGAACGCCGCGCTTTCGCCGCTTCGCCCGCCGCCCTGCGGTGCTTCCCTGCGGCAAGGCCCCCGGCGCGGCCGGTTTTCAGCCGTGCAGAAAGAAAAATCCTGAAGGTGCAGCAATGCCCGCAATTCTCCCTTGCTTTTTTCTTGCTTTTGTGTTATACAAAAAATAATGAGTTTTCCATTTAATGTATTATTGTTTCTGTAAAATGTAAGCGCTTTCTTTTTTAGACAGGGAGTGTTGCCCTATGGACGAGCCAACCATATATGATGTATCCCGGCTTTCCGGCGTTTCCACAGCCACGGTCTCCAGAGCATTCACCGCGCCGGAGCGGGTAAAGGAGGCCACCCGCACCTGGGTCTATGCCGCAGCGGAGGAGCTGCATTACCGCCCCAGCGCCATTGCCCGCGCGATGGCTCGGCAACAGACGGACAAGATCGCTTTCCTCATCTGCAAGGAGGGGGCGACGATTCTGGACGCCTTCTACGCCGGCATCTGCGAGGGCGTGATGCGCCGGGTCAACGGCACAGCCTATCATCTGCTGATCTCTACCGCAGAGGAGTGGGCGCATACGTCCCAGCGCAAACAGATCGACGGGGTCATTCTGGCGGGAAACGCCAATGCCTCTCTGATCTCCGAGTTTCAGCGTCAGAACGTCCGAGTCGTTCTCGTCAACACCCGGGCGGAGGGCTTCGATCTCCCCTGCGTCACCGCCGACGATGCCGATGGCGTTTACCAGATCGTCGATCACCTGCTTGCGGGCGGGCATACCCGCATCGCCATGCTGGTCGGACGCTTTTCCCCCTATATCACCAGCACGCGGCACAACGCCTTCCTTGCCGCCATGCAGGAGCGGGGGCTTCCGGTGGACGCTTCAAGCGTCATGATATGCGACCGGGATATCCAGAGCGCCACCAACGCCGCGCTGCGCCTGCTGAACCGGCCGGATCGACCCTCCGCAGTCTTCGCGTTCAACGATGAACTGGCGGCGGGCGTTCTCAAAGCAGCCCGACGGCTGGGCCTGCGGGTGCCGGAGGATCTGGCTGTGGTCGGCTTTGACGATTCCGCCATATGCCCCATGCTGGAGCCGGAGCTCAGCTCCGTCCATATAGACTGCCGCCGGATGGGCGAGCTATGCATGGAGCAGATGTCCGCGCTGCTGAACGGCTCGGAGGAGCCGCCGCGGCTGACGGTGGTGCCTGTGGCGCTGCAAGCCCGCGCCTCGTCCGACGTGAAGCAAGCAAAAGGGGCCCTCTGAAAACTGCCCTTTGGGCTTTGCTCGAGGTATGCCTCGGCAATGTGTTCGAAAATTCCGCAATAAGGAGGCGCTCTTGTGAAACAGAAAAAGGCCCTAGGATCCGCTGCAAAGGTGATCGTATGTGCGATTCTGCTGTTTGTGACGCTGTTTCCCATCTACTGGTTGGTTGCCCTCGCCATCCGTCCCACCAGTGAGATGACGGGCCACATCTCGATCATTCCCCATTCGCTGACCGGCAGCCATTTCATCCAGCTGTTTGCCAACCGCGGCTTCGGCGCCACCATTGTCAACAGTCTGCAAACCACGCTGGGCTCGCTGGTGATTTCCCTGACGGTGGGCATCTGCGCGGCTTACGTCCTTGCTAGGCGCCGTTTTCGGTTCGGTATCAAAAAGCCTGTGACCTACTGGATTCTGCTGGTTCGCGTCCTGCCCCCGGTGGCCTTTACCATCCCGCTGTACACCATGTTCAGCAAGCTCGGCATCCTCAATACCAAGATTCCGGTGCTGATGGCCTGCGTGCTTATCAACGTGCCGCTGATCATCTGGTTCCTCATCGGCTTCTTTCATGATCTTCCGGAGGAGGTCGAGGAAAGCGCCAAGGTGGACGGCGCTTCGGAATGGCAGCTGTTCCGCAAGATCGTGCTGCCGCTGGTCGCGCCCGGCATTGCCGCGGTGGCCATGCTGAGCTTCATGTACGCCTGGAATGAATACACCTACACCGTAATCTTCACCAGAACCCCCGCCAACAACACCGTTCCTCTGGCCCTCTCCCTTCTGAACACGGAGGACAACCTTACAAACTTCGGTCTGGTCGCCAGCGGCGGCGTGGTCTCCGTCATCCCCATCACCCTGTTTGTGATCTTTGCGCAGAACTACTTGATTTCCGGACTTTCAAGCGGCGCTGTCAAAGAGTAGCAAATACACGCACCAACAAATTAAGACAAGGAGGAACACAAGATGAAAAAAGCACTGTCCCTGATCCTGACGCTTATCATGCTCCTGTCCCTAGTTGCCTGCACCGGCGGCAACGCACCGACTCCTTCCGGCGGCGCCGCCCCTGTTGAGCCCGGCAAACCCGCCGAAACCAGCGTGTCCGCAGAACCCACCAAGATGACTCTGATCCTGCGGGGCGGCTCCTATGCCGAGACCCTAAAGGCAGCGCTCCCCGCCTTCGAGGCCGAGCACAACGTGAAGATCGACGTGCTGGATCTGTCCTTTGACGATTTGCACACCGGCATCGCTTTGGACGCCGTGAACGCCACGGGCGCATACGACCTGTGCATGGTGGACGGCTCCTGGATGGCCGAGTTCACCGAGAACAATGTCCTTGCCAATCTCAGCGAAATGGGCTACAGCTTTGATGACGACATCATCCCCGCCACCACCGCCATCTGCAAGGTTGGCGAGAACATCTATCTGGCGCCCTTCTTCGGCAACGTGACCGTCATGCTGTACAACAAGCAGCTGATCGCCGATGCCGGCTATGCTCCCGAAGACATCACCACCTTCGAGGATCTGAAGGTCATTGCCCAGAAGACCAAGGACGCCGGAAAGATCGGCTTCCTGATTCGCGGCGGCTCCGCTGACAACATCGTTTCTGACTTTATCCCCCACCTGCTGGTGCACGGCGGCTGGGTCATCGACTCCAACAATCAGCCCACCGTTGACACGCCCGAGTTCAAAGCCGCCATGCAGGAATACCTAGATCTGTACGCTCTGGGCTCCTCCATGGACAAGGACGACATTGTAGCGGCCATTGATGGCGGCACCGCCGCTCTTGGCCAGGCATGGCCCGGCTGGTACGTTCCCAAGGCCGATACCAACGCCAACTACACCGTAATCCCCACCAAGCTCAACGATGCCGACACCGCCAAGAACACCTCCATGTACGGCGTATGGTGCATCGGCATTCCCAACAATGCGCCCCATAAGGAACTCGCTCTGGAGCTTCTGAAGCATGTCATGAGCGCCGAAGTCCAGTTGGATTCCATTCAGGTCGGCGGCGTCCCCTGCCGGACCAGCTGCCTGCTGAACCCGGACGTTCTGGCCGTCTATCCCCAGTACGAGATCGTCTGCGCCGCTCTTCAGACCGGCGTGTACCGCCCCGTTATCGCGGAGTGGACCCAGTTCACCAGCATCCTCGGCACGGAGATGGACAACATCATTCAGGGTACCAAGACCATCGATCAGGGTCTTGCCGACGCGCAGGCGTTGCTGACCGAGCTGATGGCCGGCTGATTCCCATTGCAGTAACCCGCGGCGGGGCCGGATCCGGGATCCGGCCCCGCCGCCCGAAAATCCCCTCCCGCGTTCCCCAATGCTCCAGAAATGTGAGGCCGCTGTTATGAAAAGATACACAACCGCGAGACTTCGGACCGCAGACACGCAGGCAAAGCGCTTCGGCGTGGAAATGCTGTCGCCAACCATGCTGATCCTGCTGGTCATGACCGCCTATCCCCTGCTCTTCACGCTGATTTACAGCTTTACCAACTATAATTATTTGAAGGGAACGGATAACGCTTCCTTTATTCTGTTCAAAAACTACATCAAGCTTTTCAAAAACGATTATTTCCGTCAGGCAGTTTTCAATACCGTTAAGTTCACGCTCTTTGCCGTGGTTCTGGAAATGGGATTCGGACTGCTGGTTGCGGTTTTCATCAATAGCCTGAAACGGGGTCAAAAGGTCATGCGCACTCTGCTGCTCCTGCCGTACCTGCTTCCTGCGGTAACGGTAGCCCTGAGCTGGCGCATGATGCTCTCGTCCAACTACGGTATTATCAACCAGTTTCTTGAGGGTCTGGGGCTGCCCTCCTACAACTGGTTCCTGAACACCAAAACAGCTTTCGGAACGATCCTGCTCATTGACGTATGGCAGAACGTCCCCTTTGTGTTCCTCCTCCTGTTTGCCTCCCTGCAATCCGTTCCGGAGGGACAGTATGAGGCCTCCCGGATCGACGGCGCCGGTACGTTCCATCAGTTCTGGTACATCACCATCCCCAATATCAGGAACAGTCTGGCACTGTGCGCTCTGCTGCGAACCATCGATACATTCCGCCTGTTCGAGAAGGTCAACGTTCTGACCGGCGGCGGCCCAGCAGGCACCACGTCCACCATTACCCAGTACCTTTACAACTACGGCATCAAGTCTCTGGACTTCGGCTTTGGCAGCGCCGGTGCGATCGTGATGACCATTCTGGTACTGCTGCTCTCCAGCCTGTATATCAAGCGGGCAATCTCCTGAACGCTATGGAAGAACAGAAGCTGAGCGTCACTTTTGTAAATGTGGGCTACGGCGAGGCGATCCTTCTGGAGTGTCCGGACACATCCCGGCCCGGCGGCGCATTTACCGCACTGATCGATGGCGGCAGCGCCGAGGCGACGGAGTTTTCCGACCGCAGCTCCGGCAGGATCCGAATTGAAGAATACCTGGCAAGACGGGGGATCTCCCGGCTGGATCTTGCTGTGAGCACGCACATCCATGAGGATCATATCTGCGGACTGCTCCGCGCCGCGCAGATCGCTCCCCCCGACGTCCTGTGGCAGCCGCTGTCCCCTGATTTTTACAGTACGCTGCATCCGCTGGATGTTGCCCCGGCTCGGACGGCCTCGGAAAGCAAATTTCTGCGCGCTCTCAACGACTACGCCGCGCTGTGCGGGCTGATCGTGTCACATGGCGGGCGTATCCGAATGCCGGAAGCTGGCGGAGAATATGCCCTTGCCCCGGATTTTTCCGTCAAGGTTCTATCGCCCTCCGCCTCCAGGCGGGCTGACCTCGCCGCGGAAATCTTGCAGCTCTATCGGGCGGAAGCCGGAACTGCGGACTTTTTTCAAAAGCTGAACGCGCTGGACGGACGCATGAACAATTTCAGCCTCATTCTCCTGCTGAACTATCGGGGAACACGGCTGCTTCTGCCGGGCGACACCAACGCCGCGGGATATGACGGCATCCTTCCTTCCGATCTGCGGGCCGATCTGTTCAAGGTCGGCCATCACGGGCAGCTGGACGGCGCGGACGCGGCATTGGCGGAAACCATCCGTCCCTCCGCCGTAGTCTGCTGTGCCTCCAGCGACCGGCGCTATAACAGCGCCCATCCGGATACCATGCGGCTTCTTTCCGGCTGCGGTGCGGATCTGTACTTCTCCGACTGTCCCAGTGTCTCCGGCATGCAGATCCCACCTCACGAGGCCCTGCAATTCACCGTCGGTCCCAGCGGCGCGCTGACTGCCCGCTACCTCCCCGAAGTCTGATGTTGAAAGCCGTCGGCGCTCCCCGCCCGGCGGTCAAAGGACAGGATGCGCGGGTCATTCGTCGGCAATGCAAAAACCCGGAGCCGCTGAACAGCACCCCATTTGTTAGACAAGTATGATAGAATACTTGTACTAAGAAATGGGGTGTTTAACTATGCCAAAGGGAGTACAGACCAAACGGTATGCGCTGGAATTCAAGAAGCTGGTTGTGGAAACCATGCAGAAGGAAAATCTAAGCGACTGTGGAACAGCAAGGTTGCTTACTGAGAGGAAAAAAGCGGGACGCCGAGAATACTGCAAAGCCCCGCCGGAATTGCTCCGGCGAGGCTTTGCTTTTGACCACCTAAAATGCCATAGGCAGATGTGGAACACAAAGTGTTAGGAAAGGGATTAAAATCAAGAGGAAACCGCTAAAAGCGGCTAAGAAGTTCAGGAAAGTGTTGCGGCAGCTCTTTGCGTATAAAGCTGCAATTGTTCGACCTTGATTGTATTTTCCCCGCCGCTGTCGCTTCGGAATTTCTCTATTTCCGAGCTTCTGATACTCACAATAACCTTATCATTGACCTGTAAATCCTCAAAAGAAATCCTTGTAACCTTCTGCGTGGCAAAGTCGCAATAGGCCATAGGAATGGAGGAACAGTCGATCAGACATTCTTCGCCTAAAGTGCTTTCATCGACATCGTCTTTTACCGTTATGGTTTGCTTTCCTGTATCGACTTCCGTAATCACTACGTTGACGATCAGCAGCGTGTCATCCTTCAATGAACCGCACCCGGATAGGAAGATAAAGAGAGTCAATAAGCACAGAGCGATGCCGATTCCTCTTATATTTCTATCCAGCAATGTCTTATCCTCCTGTTTCCGCTCACACCGATGCCGAATACGCCGAAAACAAGCAGCAGCGCAAGGGACAGCGCCGTTCCGGCAATCAACGAATACAGCATTCCTTTGGGAATCCAGTTTTTGTAATCAGGCTTCATTCTTGGGACTCCTTTCTTTTCTAACGGTCTTCATGCAAAAATCCCAGCGGTCGTCGCCGCGACCGAGCGTTTTCGTCCGATGCCAGACGAGCTTCGGGTGCAGACCGGCGTAGCTGATGTCATAGCTGTCGCAAAAGAAGCGGCGCCTCCGCGCCTATCCCAACGCCACATCCAGCACCATCATCACGCTGAAGCCCACGGCAAAGAAAACCGTGCCGATGTTGGAGTGCTTTCCCTGCG
>ERZ857629.421-NODE-421-length-60198-cov-8.651564_pt1 | contig 60198 bp, 46 predicted proteins | sample MGYA00519700_ERZ857629 | MGnify/ENA primary metagenome ERZ857629 (study PRJEB31778, sample SAMEA3449351) | human gut metagenome | biome: human gut; feature: human-associated habitat; material: faeces | place: United Kingdom | collected 2010/2012 ... | reverse complement strand
TGATTTTTATATTTATCAATTAAAATAGCTCCTATATAAGCAATAATAATTTCTGTTATCATTAAAAAGACATATTTAGGCTCTCCATAAAAATAAAATAATAAAGATGCAATTAATAAAACAATATTTTTATATTTCTTTGGAGTTAAAAAATATATAATTATTAACGCTGGTAAAAAATAATATAAAAAACTAATACTAGTAAATAACATTTTGTCCTCCTTTTAAAAAGGCACCTTAAAAGGTGCTTCATTATTCTTCTGCAGGCATTTCAGGTGGAAGTTCTATATCTTCCTCATCATTTGATTTTTCTAATTCTTTTCCAATATTATTATTTACATATTTCTTAAAATCATTATATACAGTTTCAGCAATATCTTTATCAGCCATTACAGAGAATATTAAATTACCACTATTAGTGATGTATAATTGTTCTGCAGAAACGCAAATCCAACGTCCCATATCAATATTATCAAACATTTCTTGTTTGATTTTTTCTACATCAGCATTCTCTTTAACCTTAACAATAGCCACTGAATAAGCTTGTGCTGTTATCAACGGTACTGATACAGTAATTGATTCAATATCATCATTTGTTTTTAAACCCGTATAACTAGTTACCTCATCAATATTTTTTACATCTATTTTCATAGTTTCAAGTTCAGGTAAAAGATCTTTATTATTTTTATTTATAGTATTTATAATGTTATTAATATCTTTTGATGTTTCATGATTACCTTTATTATGACTACCTGATACTAATATAAATATTGTAAATGATATAACCGCTAATAATATCAAACCAATTATTAAAATATTTTGCTTTTTCATTTTTTCCTCCTATCTTTTTGTAAATTATATCATACTTTTATTAAAATCAATAGAAAAATTATTATATTTTACAAAAATTAAATTTTAATTGTTCAAGAAGCAAAGTATTTTTAATTTATTATAAAAGACCTATACAAACATAGGTCTTTTCTCAAACATTTTTTCTTCTTTGTACTCATATTCATTAAGTAGAGTTATTTCTTTATTTTTAAGAGTTTTTTTAACATCTATTAATCTTTGATTTCTTGAACCTCTAAATAATAAATTTAAGTCTCTTTGTTCTAATATAAATCTTCCATCCACAAGAATATCAATTTTCTCTAAGAATTCTTTATATATAGGCATACTTTCAGACATTTTCATTAGTTCTTCAAATGTAAATCCAGTATATACCCATATATTGTATCCCTTACTTTTAGCATATGCTGCGATCTCATTACAAGCAACTGGTTGATACATAGGATCCCCTCCACTAAAAGTTATTCCTGTGTGATATTCAAGTTCATCAATTGCTTCATATACAAGAGACACAGGAACTAACCCTCCACCATTAAAATCATGAGTGGTAGGATTATGACATCCTTTACAATTATGATGACATCCTTGAGTCCATATAACTGCTCTTAGGCCAGGGCCATCTACTATGCTATCTGTTTGTAAATCAGCAGCAAGTCTTATATATTCCTTACTTTGTGGCATGAGTTACTCTATCATTTACTTCTGCTTTTTTAGCATTATTAAATCTATCTAAAGTACCAACAAGATAACCAGTTATTCTTCTAATTCTATCGAATTTTACTCCTTCACCAACAACTTTTTTATTTTTAACTTCTTTATCCATAATTATTACCTCTTTCCTATTTTTTTTATCTTCCTTGACATTCAAGACAAGTTATTTTTTCCATCTCAACGCCTTCACATTCATGTCTACCACATCTTGGGCAAACATCTTTTATGACACCAACATAACCACATACAGGGTCTCTATCTACTGGATGATTAATCGCACCATATCCTATATCTGAATCATGCATAATTCTAACTACTGATTCAAATGCATCTACATTATTTACTGTATCTCCATCAAGTTCAATATATGAAATATGTCCAGCATTTGTAAGAGTATGATATTTACCTTCAACTTCCATTTTATGTTTAACACTAGTTTTATAATAAACTGGTACATGGAATGAGTTAGTATAGTAATCTCTATCAGTTACACCTTTAATTTTTCCATAGATTGATCTATCTATTGCTACAAATCTACCAGAAAGACCTTCAGCAGGAGTGGCAAGACATGTAAAGTTTAGATTATATTCTTCACAGTATTCATCACATTTTTTACGAATATGACCAATAATTTCAAGTCCAAGCTTTTGTGCTTTTTCACTCTCACCATGATGTTCTCCAATTAATGCTTTTAGTGTTTCAGCAAGACCAATAAATCCAATTGATAATGTACCATGTTTTAAAACAGTTCTAAGTTTAGTCTTATAGTCCATCTTCTCACTATTAATCCATACACCTGATCCTAATAAGAACTTAAAGTTTGCTCTTGTTTTAGAACATTGACATTCAAATCTTTGTAATAATTGTCCTTTTACTAGTTCAATTGTTTCATCAAGTTCTTCATAGAACCCTTTCATATCAGCTTTATCTCTTTCACCTAAACAAATACCATGATGAATACCTATTCTTGGTAAGTTAATTGATGTAAAACTTAAATTACCACGTCCAGGTGTTACAGAAGGACCACAAACATTAGCAAGAACTCTTGTTCTACAACCCATGTAACCTACCTCAGTATTGTAATCTCCTTCTACTAAAAACTTTTTATTAAATGATGAATCTAAGAATGAGAAGTTAGGAAACAATCTTTTAGCAGAAACTCTACAAGCAAGTCTAAATAAATCATAACTTGGATCTTCTTTATTATAGTTAACTCCCTCTTTTACTTTAAATATTGATATAGGGAATATTGGAGTTTCACCATGTCCTAATCCTGCATCAGTAGCAAGCAAATAGTTTTTAATAACCATTCTTCCCTCAGGACTAGTATCAGTACCAAAGTTTACTGAACTAAATGGTACTTGAGCACCTGCTCTTGAATGCATTGTATTTAAGTTATGAATAAATGCTTCCATTGCTTGATAAGTATTTCTATCAGTCTTAGCCATTGCTTCATCATATGCATTATCAAATATTTCTTTTAATTTCTTACTCTTTGATGTAAACTCATCGAATAAAACCATATCAAACTCAATACTTTCAAGTTTATCTATTATTTCAATTACTTTATTAAAATTAACAAATTCTCTAAATCCTTCAAAATCTATCAAATTATATAAAGCTTGTTTAAATTCTTTTTTAAATGTTTTAAGTACACCAGGTGCCATATAATAATCAAATGCAGGAATACTTTGTCCACCATGTTGTTCATTTTGATTAGCCTGAATAGCTATCGCAGCAAGAGCAGAATAACTACCAATACTATTAGGTGTTCTTAAATATCCATGTCCAGTTGAAAAACCATTCTTAAATAATTTTTGTAAATCTATTTGAGTACAAGTAGTAGTTCCCATAGCCCAGAAATCTAAATCATGGATATGAATTAATCCCTCATCATGTGCTCTTGCATATTTATTATCCATTAAGTATGCCTTAGCAAATTCTCTTGATACAGTAGAACCAAAATGAAGCATAGTTCCCATAGGTCCATCTCCATCAACATTAGCATTCTCTCTCTTAGCATTCTCTTCTGATGAAGTTTTAAGTCCTAAAGACTCAATAGCTTTAACAAACTTATGTTGTTGTTTAACTACAAATGCTTCTCTAGATGCTGCTCTTCTTTCTCTATATTCTTTAAATGAAGTGTACACATCATCATATTTCATATCTTGAAGTACTTTTTCAATCGCATCTTGTACATCTTCAACATTAATAGTTTTTCTATCTTTATAATTCTTTTTAATATATGAAAGTACTTTTTCTTTAACTTTATTTACTAGTTTCTCATCATACTCTTCATATACGCTATCAAAACCCTTCTTTACTGCTATTGCAACTTTAGCGTCATTAAAATTAACTCTTTGACCGCTTCTTTTGACAACAACAATCTCATCAAAAAAATCCTTTTCCATTATTACCTCACCTTCAAGTTAGGTTACTCTCTAACTTAAATAAATCATATCACAAACACGTATATAAAGTAAATGTTTTTTAAAGCATTTTTTTATTTTTTTACAAAATAATTTCAAAGCACTTTTTAATAAAAATATCAATAAAAAACATATCCCTGTATTTAAGGCAAAAAACAATATTTACATAATTTACACTCTCAAATAATAAAATATATTAGGTGATTTATGTGTTAAATAAAATTATAAATTATTTAAAGAAAATAAAAATATTTACGACTAGTTATTCTCTTAATGTATTTGAACCACCTCTTTCTAAAGAAGATGAGGAAATGTATATTGAAAGGCATCTAAAAGGAGATAAAGAAGCAAGAAATAAACTTATTGAACATAATTTAAGATTAGTTGCTCATATAGTTAAAAAGTACGAATCTAAGGGAAATACTGATGATTTAATAAGTATTGGCACTATTGGTCTTATAAAAGGAATAGATTCATATAGACCACAAAAGAAAGTAAAATTAACTACATATGCCGCTAAATGTGCAGATAATGAAATACTAATGTATTTTAGAAGTAATAAAAAATATAATAACAATATTAGTTTAAATGATGTTATAGGTCATGATAAAGATGGTGGCGATATTACTCTAATAGATGTATTAAAAGAAGAAACAGAAAGCCCTATTAAAACAATAGAATATAACGATAATATAGCACATTTAAGCAAATATTTAACTGTACTTAATAAAAGAGAATTAGAAATAATTAAAATGCGTTATGGTCTTTTAAATACCAGTGAAAAAACACAAAAAGAAATTGCTAAAAAATTAGGTATTTCAAGAAGTTATGTATCAAGAATAGAAAAAAGAGCATTAATTAAAATGCTCCGTGAGTTTATAAAGAATAATAATTAGTTATTTAATTTTCAAGCCTAAAGTTTTTTCTTTTTGTTCACTTAATTCTAATTGTTCCATCATCATATATACAGATAATAAGCAATCATGATATTTATCTAATAAATTTCCATCTGAGTCAATATGATCATGTGAATGTCCTTTTGAAGAATCTGATTTAACATAAACATCATAAGTGCCATCTTCTCTTTCTCTTACAGTATAATCAGATTGACCATATGTGCCAGATTTATCATAAGTGTAGTTACCATCTTTTCCTTCTTTAGAAAGTGTTTCACTTTCAGATTCTCTAGCGTCAAATATTCCTCCGAACCAACTCATTATATTTTCCTCCTTTCATCTATTATTTCATCACAATATGAATTAATATATTCAAGACTTCCCCTTAAATCATTAATATTAACTTTATTTTTCTTTTTGAATAAAGCTATCATATTGAAATTATTATCATAAAATAAGTCCATAAATATAGAATCTTTTGGTTTATCTTTTAAATATTCATATTTTATACCATCATCATTATAAATTAATAAATAATTATATTCTGTACCCAAAAATTTATATGCAATTTTGTTAAATTCTTCTTCATAATTCAGTGTCCAATCATAGTTTTTTTCTTCAACATGTTCTTTTCTTTTTTTAGGAATATATTTTAGTATTAATTTATTATCTTTCACATTATAATTATAGTCAGGTCCAAAATTAGGAATATTACTATCATCTATAAAAAACATTTCAACGTCAGTGTAAGGCTTACTCTCATCAATTGCATCATATAGTAACGATAATTCTCTTTTATCTAAACTAGAAATATCAAATATAACCTCACTATCATATTCATACTTTATTACATCAACACAAATTGTATCAACATTTTGTGTTTTTGAATTTTCAATATCAATATATGCTTTCATAACTTCAACTCCTTTATTTTTTTATATTCATCATAAGTTAACTCACTACCATACTCTAGTTTTTCATCAAACTCAAATAATGATGAACTAGAAAAATATAAAGCATCTTCAAAATTGTTTGAATCTTTAAAAAAAATATAAATTGGAAATGTTTCATCATAACCATACTTGATGATTTTTATTAATTGTTTCTTAAAAACATCATTTATATGCGTATTCTTAGGGCAAGTATCGCAAACAATTTTTGATAATGAAAGTATATTTGCTTGTCTTTCGATAGGATTTACTAAATACAAGTTAACATCATAAAGGTTATGAATCTTTAACTCTGACTCGGTTTGTTCTGAAAGTATAATTAAAGGATTTTCTTCTTTCTTTTGACAAACATGTGCAATTTCGTGAAAGATTACTGAAATAATATTGCAATTTAAATACATTATTTTCTCTTTCTTTGAATTAAAACCATGTTTACTTGCTTTTATTAAGGTATTATGTAAAATAGCATCAAAATTAAAACATAGCTTTTTTCTATCACAATAGTATCTGGCAAAAGGAACGCGATCACTCACTTCAATTTCATTAACAAAAGAAACTAAATTATTAAAATATATTTCTTTAATAATTATTGCTTTAAATTCATTTTCAGAAATTAATTTTCCATAATCATAAATATCCTTCATCATCTATAATTTACTACAATTAAATATTTGTGTCAACAATAATTTCTATTAGCAAAAACAAAAAAGAGCATTAATTAAAATGCTCCGTGAGTTTATAAAGAATAATAATTAATTTATTGTATTTTATTTATTAAAGTTGACTTAAATGATCCAAATCCTTCTTTTTTATATAAATTAACTGCATTTGTATTATCATTTAAAACTTGAACTTCAATATATTTAACCTCTTTTTTTAATGACCAAGATTTAAATTCATTTATTAATTTAGTTGCAATTTTATTCTTTCTATATTCTTTAGTAATATATAATGCATCTAACTTAGATACTCTATCTAAATATGTGTTTCCATTATCTACTATATAGCCAAATAAATACCCAATGATTTTATTATCAATTTCTGCGACTAAAAGAATATTAGAATCATTAGAAATCATATTTTCATAAAATCCACTAATTACACACTTTTCATTTATACTAGGATCATATTGTTTCTCATCTCTTATCAGCAAAGTCAACAAATTATTTGCTTCTTTTGTATCTTTCAATTCTGCTTTTCGTATTACTACATCCATATAATTCTCCTTATATATTGACATTAATCATAAAATTAATGTCATTTCTTTTTTTCATAAATATAATAACTTGTTTCATCATAATTATTCAACTCTACTATATGTTTATGATTAGTTAGTTTTATATTTGATAATTCTTTTTTATAATTATTATTTTGAATACTATACTTTATACATTTGTATTTAAAATTTTTAGTTAAGTCTTCTATTTCATAATTATTTTTAAGTATTTCTTCATATATACTATGATCAGTTGTATATATTATTTTAAAATGATCACTAAATTTTAGAATTTTATCATTCACTTCAACAAGATTATTTGTATTTTCGTTTGAGTCATATATTCTAATAACTATATTACTATAAATATCATTAGAAATCATATCTTCATTTGATATTCTATAATAAACATCAAAAGTATCATAATAACTATTTAATGTTTTTTTCATGTCTTCAATGTATTTATAAATATAATAATTTTCTTTTATATATGATTTATTTAATCTACCTTTATACATATAACTATTAGTGTATTCAACTATAAATTCATTATTATTTTTATCAGTTCCAGAATAGAAATATTTATATACGTTAATATTATTGTGACTTGAAATACAACCATCAAACCAAAAAGCACAATCATCAATTAATTTTTTACTATTAAATTTTAAGGTACAATCTATATTATATTTTTCATTTATATATTTGGTTAAATAATCTTTTACTTGTCTATCAGTTTTAAAATTCATCGAAAAATAACCAAAAAATCCTGTGATAAGCCAAATAATAGATACTATTGAACATATTATAACAATTTTTAGCGTTTTGACCATTTTTTTCTTTTTAATACATTTATTTTGTTTTAAATCAATTTTATCTTCCATACATTACCTCATAATACATTGTAATAATTATATCAAAAAAGAGCATTAATTAAAATGCCCTTTTCTATTTTAATGATAATATTATACCTGTCTTATTCTCTTCTGTTTCTTCATGATGATTGTCTTTACCTAGTTTAACAAAAGTATTATTATGTTCCTTAAATGACTCACAACCTCCAAGTGCCAAACCACTGCCTGCCATAGCGTCAACTTTAGTAGCAACTAATGAATTTACTAATTTTACTTTTTTAGCAAGTCCACAAACACCACCCACAAATGTATTTCCAGATGTTTGACTAATTATTTTTGAATGAATTAGTGTAAGTTTATTATCAACTCTACCAACTATACTACCAGTGTTACTTTTACCATTAACATGAATATTAAAGAAATTAACATCTTTAATATTTAAATTATTTAATTTTTTAAATATACCAACATTATCTTCTTCACTTAAAATATTTACATTATTGATATTCATACCAAATCCTCTTAATATAAGGTCAACTTTTCCATCAAAATCTATTGGTTCAAAATTTTGTCCTTTAAAATCTAAATCATCTAGTAATATCACAGTAACTCTAGCATCCCCATCAATCTTTCTTAATTCATTAAATTCATCAATATTTTTTACAAATAATACTTTTGTTTTCATAATAACTCCTAACTATTTTTCTTCATTTTAACTGTTAAATTAATATCTTCAAATTTACATTCAAAGTCACACTTATCAAGTTTTTCAACTTTAGCAAGTAATTCAGATTTAATTAATTCTTCATTTTTATTAAGAATATTCATTATATCTTTATCATCACTTTCAAAGTAAATAGTGATTCTATCATCAACATTAAATTCTGCTTCTTTTCTATATACTTGACATTGTCTTATGATGTCTCTTAATATACCTTCATTTTTTAACTCTTCAGTTACATTAACGTCAAGTGCAACTGTTATATTATTTTCACATATTACTTTAATATCATCTTTTTCTTTAAATTCTATATTGAATAAATCACTTTCAAGATCATATTCTCCTAAAGTAATATTTTTACCATCTTTAACTTTATTAATTAGTTCTTTATCTTCTTTAACACTATTTAATAGTTCTTTAACATCATTTACTTTATCTTTAAGTACTCTACCAGCATTTTTAAAGTTTAGTGTTAAATATTCATCTTTAAGACTATCAAAGTCATTAACAACTTCTATTTCTTTTACATTAACTTCGTTTTTAAGGATATTAATGTATTCTTCATCTTTAAGTTCACTTGAAACATATAATTTATTTAATGGTTGTCTTACTTTAATATTCTTTTCATTTCTAGCTCTTAATCCCATAGATATTAATTCTCTTAGTTTATCTGTTTCTTCTAAGATATTTTCATCTATTTTATAATCACTAACTACCGGATATGTACTTAGATGTACTGATGTTGAAACTGATGAGTCATATTTAGTTATAACTGTTTGCCAAATATATTCAGTCATAAATGGAATCATTGGTGCCATTATTTGAGTACATTTCTTTATTGAATCAAATAATACAAAGTATGCAGTTTTCTTATCACTATCATCTTCACTCTTCCAAAATCTTCTTCTATTAATTCTAATGTAGAAGTTACTTACTTGATCTACATATTTTTCAAAATCATCTACTACTAACTTAGTTTCATATTTTTCCATTGATTCAGTTGCTTCACGAACAAATTTATCAGTTGAACAAATTAACCATTTATCAGATAAAGTTAAGTCTTTTTTATTAGGTTTAAAGTTAGTTAAATCTACTTTATCTATAGATGCATATGTATTAAAGAACACTACCATATTATAGTATGCAAGTAATTTTTTTTGAGCATCTTCTCCTAATTTATAACCAAACCTTACGTCATTAGCAGTATTAGTGCCAAGATAGTTATATCTTAATGCATCGCTACCTATTGTATTCATAACGTCATATAATGAAAGTGAATTTGTATCAGATTTACTAAATTTAGTTCCATCTTCTTTAACAACCATACCACTAGTTTTAATAAATTCATATGGTGCTTTATTTTCAAGTACAGTAGACATAAATAGCATTGAATAGAACCATAATCTTATTTGTTCATGCATTTCAATTACATATTCTGCTGGAAAATATTCTTTCCAATACTCTTTATCAGTAAAGTATTTTAATGTAGAGAATGGAACAATTCCTGCATCTAACCATACATCTCCTACTTGTGGTACTCTTGATACTTCATGACCACACTTTGGACATTTGATCTTAACATCATCTATCCATGGTCTATGTAATTCAGGTAATGAATCTACTAAATCTTTATCAACTGCTTTTTCTCTTAATTCTTCTTTAGAACCAATTACTTCTAAATGTCCACAATCACAGTGATAGAATGGAAGTGGTAATCCATAGAATCTTCTTCTACTGATATTCCAATTACCCATGTTTTGTAACCAATCAAGCATTCTCTTTCCTTGATGTTCAGGACTGTATTTAACAGTTTTAGCATTACGAATTAAGTCATCTCTTACTACATCTACATCAATTGCCCATTCTTTAGCAAGTCTAAATAATATATCTTCTTTACATCTCCAACAATAAGGATAACTATGTTTATATTTATGTACTAAGAATAATTTATTTCTTTTCTTTAATTCTTCAAATACTTCACTTGATATTTCTTTAGCATTTTTTCCACTAAAGAATCCAAATCCATCATAAAATATACCATTTTCATCTATAGGCATAATTTTAGCAAGCCCAATACTTTCTCCAAGTTCAAAGTCTTCAGCTCCACAACCAGGTGCGATATGAACGATACCAGATCCTTCAGTATCATCAACCATATCCCAACATACTACTGGATGTTTAACATCCTTTTGAGCATCCAGCTCAGGGAAACAAGTTTCAAATTCTAGTCCTTCTAAATCTTTACCTTTGAACTCTTCAAATACTTCTCCTTCGCCTTTAAATTTCTTTTCAAATATTGTTTTACATAATAATAACTTATCATCATCTTTAGGCATTTTAACTACTACATAGTCAAATTCAGGATTAACCGCAAGTGCTACATTCGCAGATAATGTCCATGGAGTTGTTGTCCATACAAGTGCTTTATAATCTTTACCTATAATTGGTAACTTAAAGAATACAACTTCATGTTCTACTTCATGATAACTTCCTGTCATTTCATGTTCTGACAAAGAAGTACCACATCTTGAACACCATGGCATTGGTTTAAATGTTTCTTTAATCATACCTTTTTCATTACATTTCTTTAAGAAGTACCAAATACTAGTGATATTTTCATCAGTTAATGTGTAATATGAATTATCCCAGTCCATCCATTGTCCTAATCTAATAGACTGATCAGTTATAATTTTAGAGAATTTTTTAACTCTTGCAACACATGCTTTAGTAAAATTATCAAGACCATATTCTTCTATATCTTTTTTAGTCTTAAATCCTAATTCTTTCTCTACTTCTACTTCTACCCATAGACCTTGTCCATCAAAACCATTTCTATAGTGACTAGTATAACCATTCATACCTTTATATCTAATAAAAGTATCTTTTAGTGTTCTACCCCAAGCATGACCTACATGCATTCTGTTATTAGCAGTAATAGGTCCATCAATAAATCTAAATTTCTTTCCATTCTTGTTTTGTTCTAGAAGTTTTTTAAATGTTTGGTCTTCTTCCCAATATTTTAAAACTGCTTCTTCATTTTTAACAAAATCATAGTTGTTTTTAAATTCCATTTCTTTCTCCCTCCAAAATAAAAAGGACAGTACAAGGAGTCATAAAGACGGTACCATCCTTTTGTTTACTTTATTTAAATAACGCTATAGTAGCGAGCTTATCTTATCCATAAGCCTCATCAGAAGTGATCTATAAATAACTTTCTTTATTAGTTTCCACCAACCACTAACTCTCTATAAATTTCATTATTTATCGTCTTCGTCATTTGATTTGATAAAACGATTATAACACCTAAAATATAGTTTGTAAACCATTTTAATCAAAATTATTGATTTAATAAAATAAAATGATATAATACATTTCAAAGGAGAACTTATGAAAAAAGAAAGTATTTTGTCACTAGGACTTGCATTAACTTTAGTGCTTACTAGTGGTTGTCAAATTAAGAATAATAATGAAAAAGAAGAAGTAAAGAAAACAGAAGAAGTTATAGAAGAAGTTATACCTACAATAGAACCTACTCCCACTCCTGATGTGTTTTATCAAAATAATGACTTCGCTACTGTACTAAAAGATACTAATCTTTATGATGAATATGGTAATGTTATTGAAGTAGTTGAAAGGTGTCAAAAGGTACTTAGAATAAGTAGTAATTCTAATGTAGCTTTTGTACAAACAGAGTCACTTCAAAATGGTTATATTTATAATGATGATTTAGAAATATTACCTGATTTATTTGTAGAAATTGATATTAGTGATCAAACTGTTAAAATGTATAAAGATAATGAAGTAATATTGACTACTCTTACAGTTACAGGAAAAACTAGTAGTCCAACAAGAATTGGATACTTCCCTATTAGTTATAAGACTTATGATACTTATTTAACTGGCCCTGGATATAATTCACATGTATATTACTGGATGCCTTTTGATGGTGGTATCGGACTTCATGATGCAGCTTGGAGAGATACATTTGGTGGAGATATTTATATTAATGATGGTTCTCATGGATGTGTTAATCTTCCTCATGATGCTGCTAAAGAAATATATGAAAATGTTGATGCTGGTACTATGGTTTTAGTGCATAATTAAAAGCTTTCGTTTGAAAGCTTTTAATTTACTTTTAATTGATATGGATTACTTGGCGTACCATTTCCTGATTTATATTTTTGATTAATATTCAAATATAAAACCGGTCTTATATTTTTAGCAAAAGCTGCATCTCCAGAAGCAACATGTCCTTCTATAGTGCCAATCTTACGAGCAAACCATGCATTACTTTGTCTAAATGATGGTGTTAAGAATCTTTCCTCAGTTTCATATGCTAACCAATCAGATTTTAAACATGGTGATGGCCAGTTATAAAGTGGTAATTGACAACTTCCTGGAGTCGCACCATATGCATGATCAGATGGATATAGGAGACCTATTTTACCTTCCCAATAACCATTTCTCGGCATTGATGGACTATCTCCAGAACCATCATATTGTGAACCTGGACTTTTTCCCCTTTCTTGAACATACAATTCATCAGCGTACAATTCTCCTGTCCACGGACTATATAAGTAATATTTTTCAGTGCTAATCAAATTTCTAGTTGTATCGTTTTTAAGTCCAGTACTTGTAAAATCACATGCAGTAGTTAAAGTACCAGAATTATTATAACAGTTTCCAGAACCAGAGTTCCAATATAAACTATTATTAACCGATAAACTATCATATCCGGGATTCATTAAATTCATTATAGCAGCACCTGTATAATTATTACTTAAATCAGGATCCCATTTATTTATAGTAGTTCCACTATTACTTGTCCATGAATATTCGCCAATTGATGTTGATCGAACTAATTTAACTTTATTATCAAATACACCCACTATTCTCCAAGTTTCACATGTACTTGATGATTGATTTGAATAATCACTACAGTTAAAATATACATAATTATTAGGATTGCTTCCTGAATATCTAATATTTCCACCAGTCGCAATAGTTCCACCTAATCTATCATCTATTAAGTTAACTGATGAAGAGTATTCAAATCCATAAGTATTTTTCATATCATATTCTTTTTTATCAGTTGCATTTTCATATAAATCTTTTATATATGTTGCTAGTACAGTTGATTTTTCAATTAAAGGGACTTCAATAGTATGATTTGATTTACCTACTGTATAACTATCAGAATGTGTTAAATATCCTTCTTTACTTACTGTATACGTTACTACATCTTTATATTTGACTGATATTATAGTTTGACCTGTTCCATTTGATACAACATCACCATTAACTTTTATTATAACTTTAGCATCACTAGGAGTTGGTGCTAAAGTAAGTTGATAATTTGGCGTAATTTCATATCCAAGTTCATATGGAGCACTAGCAGTACCATTACCTCTTGTCCAATATATATAACTAGCAATATTAATAACAGGTCTATATCCGTATTTAGTATAAACATCATCTTCTACTATTTTACCACTTTTGTTTACATAAAGCATTCTTGGATAATAATAATACAGTACACCGACTTTTTTATATTCAAATTCATATGGTGTCATAGTAAAATATGAAGTATCTGTATGCAAATAATAATTGGTATTATTACTATTACTACCACCCGCTTGCATTACTTCATCCATTGATATAGTTCCAACTGGATAAGGTAAACTTTTTGTTCCCCTATCAGATGTTGTTGGTGTTTCATAATATTTATCAGCACATTTAATAGATGGTGAGTGTGAGCTGAGTCTACCTTTCCCACTAAATGTAACACTACTTGTAGTAGTAGTATCTCCATAAGTTCCACTAGTTGTACTATAATCGTTACAGAATCCAACATCAGAATCCATATAATTTGTTACACTACTCAAATTGGTATTATACCATGAATCAATAGATTGTCTAATCGTAGAAAATTCAAGACTCGATGTCTTATAATAATATCTTACATAAGCATGGTCTCTTTTTTTATTAACTGCATTTTTAACCTCATCTTCATAATAACCAGATCCAGTCGTACCATTTCCGTCTGCCGTTGTTCCCTGATATATAAGTCTTACCGAATTATTACCATTAACTCTCACTATTCTCCAATAAAAGCCATTAAATAATACATAATTATTTTTTACATTTCCCCTAAAATAATGAGTAACGCCTAAGTTGTCAGTTCCCTGATACATATATCCAGTTGATGTGTTAGTGTTTGAAAAATCAGGTGTACCACTAGTTACTGTATTATCAGCAAGAACTTTTTCATAAAAGAAATATTTATTATTTTCAACAAATATATATTTAAGTATCAATGTTTTAATTTCTTCTTCGGAAGTAGTATTAGAGAAAATGATATCAAAAGTCATATCTTCACCTTTTGGAATATCATCACCAATTATATCATTTGAATACCTAAATGTTATATTAGTATTTGAATCTTCAACTGTCTGTATATCTTGAAGCATATATGTAATATTAGAATAGTTATGTATAGTTACAGTATATGTTACAGTCGAAGTTTCATGAGCGAGTATTACACCTGTGGTTGTAGTATTCTTTGAGTATCTAGCAGAATAATATTCTCCACCACCATTAGTTGATGATTTCAATTTAATATCTGTAACCCTAATATCACTTTTAGCCCTAGCAGTCGCAGTACCTGAAATACTCAAAGTTGTATTTAAGGCAGCATGAGCAATTGATATTACTGATACGCATATTAACATAACTAGATACCAAACATTTCTATTATTTAAATATTTATTTATTACCTTATTCATAGAATAATTATATCACAATTGTATATAAGATTAAAGTAAATTTAATCAAAAAAATAGGATTTTCATCCTATTATAAATTTATCTATTAATGGAGTTATCAAACTAGAAAAATAAATAGTAAATAATGCCCCAATAAGTAAAAATGGTCCAAAAGGAATAATACCTTCTTTATTCTTCTTCATTGATATTAATGAGAATATAAGTCCTACTAGTGAACCAATAAATAAAGTTACAAAACTATTAATAAGTCCAAGTCCTAAAGCAATTACACCCATTAATTTAATATCTCCATCACCCAAAGATTCTTTTCTAAATGTTATATTGCCACATATTTTAATAAAATACATTACAATAAATATTATTACCGCAGCAATTATATTATAAAACACATCATGAATATCTAAGAAATAATAATTAACTGCTAAAAGTGCTAAACTGCCTATAATAAGTACCCTATCAGATATATAATAGTACATAAAGTCACTAACTATTGTAACTAAAAGCATACATGTAATTATAGTTGCTATAAAGAAATTAATAGTAAAACCAAATAATAAGTAATTACATAAGAAAAGCAAAGCACCTGCTATTTCTACAAATGGATAAATAAAGTTTATTGGTTTACCACAATATGCACATTTACCCTTTAAAAATATATATGATATTATCGGTATATTCATATACCATTTTAATGGTTTACCACAATCAGCACAGAAACTACTTGGATAGGTAGTTTTTATTTTATTTGGAATTCTATATCCCATACATCCTAAAAAACTACCCATAATTGCACCAAGAATCGTTAAAAATATTATAATCATTATTTGCATAATTCCCCCTATGTTATTATCCTGCTGCAACTGTTTGATACATACCAAACATTGGAACAAGAACTGAAATAACTATAAATCCTACTGCTACTGCTAAGAATAAAATCATTGCCGGTTCTATAAATGTTTTAATTTGACCAACCAAATTCTTTTCTTCTTTTAAGTAGTACTCTCCTACTTTCTCAAGCATATTACCAAGTTCACCAGTATTTTCACCAGTAAGAATCATATAAAATGCAAGATCAGGAACAGCCCAGTGATCCTTAAATGTTTCACTCATCTTATCACCTTTAATAAGGTTATCTATTGTTCTATTCATTATATCTTTATATATTTCATTAGAAGTTATTTTACTTAATATTTCCATACAGTCAGTAAGCATTACACTATTTTTAGTAAGAGTTGCAAATGTACTAGCAAACATACTCATTTCCTTAGCTATGATAAGTTTACCGATAATTGGTAATTTCATACTAAATTTTTGCATTAATATTTTAAATGATTTTATCTTCTTATAAGCAAATACAAGTATCACTACAGACGCTACTATTGCTACAATAATAGTAATATAATTATTAGTTATAAATGCTGATAAATTAAGTGCAAATTGAGTTACAGGAGGTATTTCAGCACCCATAGACACAAATACATCTTTAAATTTAGGAATTATATAAACAAGCATAAACGTAATAACTGCAATAGCAAAAATAAGAACTATACTTGGATATGTAATCGCACTAATAACTGCTTTTTTAGTATCTTCAATATCTTGATAATAATCTGCCATTTCATCAAGCGTATCTTCTATTTTACCAATCATTTCTGCTGACTTAATCATGTTAATTAATAATTGTGGGAAAGCAGCACCCTGTTTAGCAAGAGAATCAGAAAATGTTTCACCCATAGTAAGTTCATATATTAATGAATCATATATAGGTTTATATTTCTTTCTTTTATCTTGTTGTGCCAGTATTTTAACTGCATCAGCAAGAGGAATACCTGCTTTAATATAAGTAGATAACTGTGTCAACCAGAATATTAAATCCTTGGTTTTCATCTTAACAGCGCCAACTGGTGACTCCTTTCTAAAGAAATTAATCATAGAGTTAGTCTCTATATTATATACTGTCATTCCCTGATCAACTAAGTATGAATAAACGTCATATTTAGAATAAGCAGAAAAATAATCTTTAACAATAACGCCCTCTTTATTTCTTGCTAGATATCTATATGCTTGTTTCTTTTCACTTTTAACCGCATCAGGTCCATCCGGATCAATCTTTATTTCAATTAACATACTTTCATCTATTTTACTTTTTTTATTCTTTTTACGCTTTTTATCATCAGTTTTAACGTTTTGAGTATTAGTAGTATCCACACTTGGTGTTTGAGCAGTAGGTTGCCCAGCACTAGGTGTTTGTGGCACTTGATTATTAACTGTTTGATTTGGCATTGTCACATTACTTGCTGGTGTATTTGTAGTTGAATTAGTAACATTAGCATTAACATTTGCACTACCAGTAGTATTAGCATTTGGATTTTCAGCCATATAAAATCACCCTCTTACTATTCTATATATAAATTATAGCATACTATTTTTAAAATAAAAACAATTTTTAACTAATTTAATTTTATTTACATATACTATTTATAGGTGAATTATATGAGTTTAAATATAACAAGTCTTTTAAAAACAATTAACATATCAAGTATTGCTTCTAATACCAATAAAACACTTAATATCATCAAAAAGAGTATTCCAGTATACAAAGAAGTAAGACCTTACTTTAATCATGAAAAATCTATATTTAAAAAGCCAAAAAATGAATTAATAGATGAAATAAAAGAAAGTAAGTCATTAAAAGTCAATAAGGAAATTACTTATAACAATGACAACTTAACTTTCTTTCAATAATTATTCTTTAGAATCAGTACTTAATATCGTTAAGAATGCTTCTTGAGGTATAGAAACAGAACCAACTTGTTTCATTCTTTTCTTACCTTCTTTTTGTTTTTCTAATAATTTTCTTTTTCTTGAAACATCCCCACCATAACATTTAGCAAGTACATTCTTTTTCATAGCAGATATATCTTCTCTTGCAATTACTTTAGCGCCTATACATGCTTGAATAGGTACTTGAAACATTTGTCTAGGTATTATTTTCTTTAGGTTTTCACATATAACCTTTCCTCTTTTATATGCAAAATCTTTATGTACAATTACGCTTAAAGCATCAACTATTTCACCATTTAATAATATATCCATTTTAACAAGTTTACTCTCTCTATTACCTATAAAATCATAATCAAATGATGCGTATCCTTTAGTATAACTTTTTAATTTATCAAAGAAATCATAAACTATTTCACTTAACGGAAGTTCATACATAACATTAACTCTAGTTTCATCCATATATGAAATATTTTTATAAACTCCTCTTTTATCTTGACATAGTTCCATTATAGAACCAACATATTCAGAAGGAACATATATATTTGCTTTAACAAAAGGTTCTAATACTTTACTTATTTTACCAGGATCTGGCATTTTTGATGGTGAATCTACCATAACAGTAGAACCATCACTAAGTATAACCTCGTATATAACAGATGGACTAGTTGCGATAATATCTATATTAAATTCACGTTCTATTCTTTCTTGTATTATTTCCATATGAAGTAGTCCTAAAAAACCACATCTAAATCCAAAACCTAATGCTATAGAAGTTTCTGGTTCAAACGTTAAAGCTGCATCACTAAGTTTAAGTTTTAATAACGCTTCTTTAAGAGCATTGTATTTAGTACTATCAATTGGATAAATACCTGAAAATACCATAGGTTTCATAGGTTTATATCCAGGTAAAGGTTCAACTATTTTATTAGTATGACAAATAGTGTCACCAACCTCAACCTCTTCAATACTTTTAATTGACGCAGATATAAAACCAACTTCTCCAGCAGATAGTTTATCTTTTTTAACTTCATGCGGTGTATGTTTACCAAGTTCAAGAACTTCATAATCTGCTTCACTATTTATAAAATGGATTTTATCCCCTACTTTTAATGAACCATCAAATACTCTTACAAGTATTACTACACCTTTATATGGATCAAAATAGCTATCAAATATTAATGCTCTTAAGTCATTATTTTCACTCTTAGGTGCTGGTATTCTTTCAATTACTGCATCAAGTAATTCAACTACTCCTTCACCTGTCTTACCAGAACATAATATTATTTCATCTCTTTCAAATCCAATAGTGTTTACAAGCTCATCTTTAACCCTTTCAGGATCTGCATTAGGTAAATCTATTTTATTAATGACTGGTATTATTTTAAGATTAGCATCAAGTGCCAAGTATAAGTTAGCAAGAGTTTGTGCCTCTATTCCCTGAGTAGCATCTACTACAAGTATTGCACCTTCACAAGCAGCAAGACTACGGCTTACTTCATAGCTAAAGTCTACATGCCCAGGAGTATCTATTAAATGCAAAATATGATTTTTATATTTAAGTTCAACTGCATTTAATTTAATAGTTATTCCACGCTCACGTTCAAGATCCATTGAATCAAGTATTTGTGCTTTTTTTTCTCTTTCCGTTACTGCATGACAAACATCAAGTATTCTATCAGCAAGAGTACTCTTTCCATGATCTATATGCGCTATTATACAAAAATTTCTAATATTTTCTTGTTTCATAAATAAGATTTTATCATAAAAAGAAAAATAATTAAAGACCACACTTTAATTATTTCATATAATTTTAATATAACTTAGTAACAGTTCCTTTACCAACTACTTTGTCACCTTTTTTTACATAGAATTTAGTCCCAATTTCCATAACAGTGTCAGCAGACAAACTAATAGTTGCATTAGAACTTTGTCCAGAACTTAGAGTTTTTGTTCCGTTTGAGAAACTAATACTTCCAGAAATATCAGCAGTCCAGAAATGGAATAATTGTTTATCTGTATCGTTTATTGTTATCTTTTCACCAACATCACTTTCACTGTACATTTCAACAGACACATCACATTTCTTATATGTTTTAACTGAATTTGTTTTTGCTAACACTTGTCCTTTTAAAACATCATCTCTGTTTATATTTTTAAGTAATAAACCTAACTCTATGCCAGGAGTACCAACTTCAATATTCTTTCTAAATGCTTCAATACTGTCAACTTCAACTTCTATAGTTTCTCTATTTAGTCCTAACACTTGAATTTTATCACCTGATCTAACAGTTCCTCTTAAAACCTTACCAGTTACCACAGTACCTCTTCCAGTTAAAGTAAAGACATCTTCTAATGTCATCAAAAAAGGACCATTCTCATCACCGATAACATCATTAGTTATAGTAATTGGATACTCACCATTATTGTTAGATACATCATTATTATTAGAATTATTATTCGTATTATCAGTTGTATTATTTTTACTGTATACCATTTTACCTAGAAATAATCCTAAAACAGCCCCAACTATAAATAGAAGCCCACCTATAATATAAAACTTTGCTTTATTATTTTTAATATTTGGTTCAATAGTGTTTACTTGACTATTCATAGCAGGTTGAGGTTCCATATGTCGCTGAAAATTTTGTGATGTATTTACCTGATTAATTGATTGATTAAAACCATTATTTTGATTAAAGTTGTTATTGTTATTTTGATCCATTATAATTACCTTCCTTATTCGCCTATATTATAATTATTATATCATGACTGCATACAAATAAAAAGATGCTTTGTATAAAAACATCTTATCCAATTTTAAATGCAGGTGAAACGCCACGAGCAGTACTGGCAGTAGCATTACCAGGATCCCAATCACCATTATCACTGATACTGTAGAAATCATAACCATAGTGAGAATTAGCCGAACGAAGCCACCAATAAGATGCAGATCCTCCACTAATATTTTTGGTTGCTTTGGTAAAATTTTTTGTCGTTACACCTTTATAATAATCCAATTGTCTTGTAAAATCAGCTGCTGAATCATATGGATTTTCGTCTGACCAATCCGAATATATTTCTTTTGGTGCTAATAAATATAATTTATCTGGTGATGTAAAGTTACCAGTATCTTCATAACCACTCCCTGACACTGTTTTTGTATCAATAATTACACTTTTTAAGTCATCTGGTAATGCTTTCATAATACTTAATTCATTACCATTTAGGCCATCTAAATTTTCATCATTTAAGAATGGATGCATTGCGCTACCTGGCCAACCGCCTATATTAGTATTACTTGTCTTCATATTGTGATTCGTAATTATATCAACAAACTCAACCACGAATCCACATGCGCTTTCAGAAAATCTATCTGTTCCACATCCTTCTTCTGTTGGTGAACTTAAATTTGCTATTCTTACCATATGTTTTCCATATGTACCTAAGTCTACTTCTTTTTCATCTCCAACATTGTATTTACTTGTATTTCCTGTTTTAACATTACTTGCTATTGTTTCCCATGAGTCATCTCTAAACGGATTATAGCAGTCATAATCATTTAAATTTCCATCTTTTAAATCTGCATTCTTTAAATCAGTTATCTTTTTGCCTGATGGTAATTCTGCTATATATTCTCCATTTGATACTTTCATGCTTTTAACTGAACCATCACTATTTAAAAGTACACAATATTGCAAATCTCTTCCTGTCATATTTAATTTAGTATTGTCTTCACTACTTACATATGTTAGTTTATTTCCTTTCATTGATTCAGATATATACTTCTTAGATACTTCACTGTAAATTGTTTTTGTTTCTGTTATGAAACTATTCTTTTTAGCATCATTAAACATCTTTAATACATTTGGAAGTGCAATGATTACTAATATCGCAAGTATAGCTATTACTGCTAGTAACTCAACTAAAGTAAAACCTTTTTTATTCATATTATCTTACTCCTTTACTCTTATTTTACTTAGCATACTTGCATTATAACATTTGCTATTTCATCAGTCAATTTACAAATGATTGACATGTCAGAAAAATCAAATTTTCTAGAACTAACTTCTCGGCAATAAAAAATAAACAAATTTTACTTTGCTTATTTTATTACTCTGTTATATTCTTCTTTTAATTCATCAAGATTTACTATTTCACAATACTTATTGTATTTTTCCATAAATCTTTTCTTTATTTCTTCGTTTTCTTCGATTAATTTTAAATATTTTTTTGAATATTTTTCTACTCTTTCCTCTTCTTCAAGAGTTACTTCACCATTTTTAATTTTTCTATATGTTTCTTTGATTGAATCTAAAATATATTCATTAGTTATACATTCATAAATACTTCCCGCAACTAATAAACCAAATATACCACTCATAGAACCCAAGAACATATAAATATAGAATGCTAAACCATCAAATCTTGTTTTTTCATTACTACTATCTTGTGTTAATGTAACAAATTTTCTTGTAATTTCTTCATTAAAGTTAACATTATAACTACTACTTGATGAAAGACGTTCACTAACTGTTTGTTCAAAGTCTGCCAAGTTTGCCTCTTCATAATTATCTTCATTTATTTCACTATCAGTTACATCATATGATATTTCTTTTTTAACAACATTGCCATTTTTTAAGTTTTTCCAAGGATATGATTCAACTACTAATTCTTGATAACCATTATCTATTTTTGGCATATATTTATCTTCTTGTGTTGTTGTTTCAGAAATAATAGTTGTTTTATTAGTTAAATATTCATGTGATACCGAATGATCATGTGCTACTTTAACTACTGTTAATGCTACTGCTAAAACAGATGCACATGTAACAGCACTAACCGCTACTGGATTTCGTTTACTTTTCTTTTTAGGTATTTTTTCTATTTCTTCATCATTTTTACCTATTTGTCTTAAGAAACCTTTAAGTTCACTCATTACTTCTGCTTTAATATTATCATTAGTTACTTCACTAATATTTTCTTCATTAACTATTTCATTATTATTAGAATTAATTATTTCTTTAGCGGTATCACATTCACTAGGAGAAATCTTATCACTAACTAATATTTCTTCTTCTAATCTTTTTTTCATATAAGTTCTTAATTTTTTATCATTTTTTGAATACATTAATATTTTACTTTTAGAATTATATTCTACTTCTAACTGCATTAATTTAAAGCATATAGAATATAACGTATTTAATGTTTCATTATCAAAACTATAATTACTTTTTATTACTTCGATAACTCTATTTGATAAATCATCAAGTTCACTCTTGTCTATATTTTTGCTTTCAACAATAGTTGATATTTTTTCAATTAAAAGACATGTATCTAAATATTCATTATTATTTGCATATTCACATTCTATTAGTTTTAATCTCATATAGGCATTTTTATATAGATTTTCTAGCATTAATTCTACTAGTGGTGAATCATATTTTTCTCTAGTTTCTTTATCCTTCTTTATGATATCCGCTTCTAATTTATCAAACATAGTGATGTATCTTTTTGTATCAGTATCAATGAAAGATAAATATTTTATTTTTTCCCTATCTAATTTTAATCTTTTTTCAAAACCTTCTTTATTCATAAATCGCTCCTACTGCTTTTGAATTGGACTATATTTTACCATATATTGGGTAAAAAAGCAACAATTTTAACGATTGTGTATTTAAAAAACTCTAATACATAAGTATTAAAGCATTTTATTTAAATAATAACCTGTATATGATTCTTTGCATTTACTTACTTCTTCTGGTGTACCGCAAGCAACTATAGTACCTCCACCATCTCCACCTTCTGGACCTAAATCTATTAAGTAATCTGCTTGAGCAATTATATCTAAATTATGTTCAATTACAATAACAGTGTCTCCATTATCAACTATTCTATTAAGTATTATAAGTAATCTTTTAATATCATCTTGATGAAGACCAGTTGATGGCTCATCTAATATGAATATACTTTTACCAGTAGGTTTCTTTTGAAGTTCCTTAGCAAGTTTTACTCTTGATGCTTCTCCGCCACTTAAAGTAACTGCGTTTTGTCCAAGTTTAACATAACCAAGACCAACTTCTTCCATTATTTTAAGTGTCTTATAAACTTTAGGTACATTTTCAAATACCTTTAATGCATCACTTACAGTTAAATCAAGTACTTCTGATATATTATATCCTTTGAATTTAATCTTTAATGTTTCTTTATTGTATCTAGTAGCGTTACATACATCACATGGTACATAAACATCTGGTAAGAAGTGCATCTCTATCTTTTTAAGACCATCTCCGTTACATGCTTCACATCTTCCACCTTTTACATTGAAACTAAATCTACTCTTATCATATCCTCTTATTTTAGCTTCTTTTGTTTGTGCAAAAACATCTCTTATTGAATCAAATACTCCCACATATGTTGCTGGATTACTTCTAGGTGTTCTACCGATTGGATCTTGGCTTATATTTACTACTTTATCTACATTTTCAAGTCCTTTAATTGTTTTATATTTACCTGGCTTGTCTTTAGAATTATATATTTTATTAAATAATGTTTTACCTAGTATTTCATTTACAAGTGTACTCTTACCACTTCCTGATACTCCAGTTACACAAATGAATTTACCAAGAGGAAAGTCAACTTTAATATTTTTAAGATTATTTTCTGTGCATCCAGTAAGTTTTATACTCTTACCATTTCCTTTTCTTCTTTTCTTTGGTATTTCTATTTTTTCTTTACCACTTAGGTATTTTCCTGTAATAGACTCATCACAATTCATTATATCTTTAACTGTACCTTCGCATACTAAATATCCGCCTTCACTACCAGCATGTGGTCCGATATCAACAATATAATCAGCAGCAAGCATAGTATCTGTATCATGCTCTACAACTATTAAAGTATTACCAAGATCCCTCATTTCTTTTAATGATTCAATTAGTTTTTCATTATCTCTTTGATGAAGTCCAATTGAAGGTTCATCAAGTACATAAAGAATACCTGATAATCTGCTACCTATTTGAGTAGCAAGTCTAATTCTTTGTGCTTCTCCACCACTTAATGTAGATGCATTTCTAGAAAGAGTTAAATATTCAAGCCCAACATTTTTTAAGAACAATAACCTTTCTTTAATCTCTTTGATTATTAATGATGATATTTCAAGTTCATGTTCATTAAGTTTTAATTTATCTAAAAACTCTATCAAATCTTTAATACTCATATTAGTAATTTCAAATATATTTTTATTTTTAATTTTAACAGTCAATACCTCACTCTTAAGTCTAGCAGTATGACAACTAGGACAAGGAAGTTCAGTCATATATCTTTCTATCCATTCTCTAATAGATGGTGATACTGTTTCTACATATCTTCTTTCTAAATTAGAGATAATTCCTTCAAAATAATCATAGCTTTTTAAAATACTACCACTACGAGTAGTAATTGATAAATCAAGCTTTTCACTACTACCATAAAGTATTATATCAAGTTCTTTTCTTGTTAAATCTTTAACTGGTTTATATAAATCTATATTATAATGTTTAGCTACTATGCCTAGTTTCTTAAAATAGATATTTAATGTTTCTCCACTTTGAAAAGATGTTACTGCTCCATCCATAATAGAAAGACTCTTATCTGGTATTAATATATCTTCATCAATATGTTTTTTAACACCGAGTCCTTTACAATCAGGGCATGCTCCATATGGACTATTAAATGAAAATAATCTCGGTTCAAGCTCAGGCAAACTAAAGTCACATAAAGGACAAGCATAGTTTTCACTAAATACTATTTCTTTATCTCCAATAATATTTATTACTACTTTACCTTTAGATAATTTAACAGAGGTCTCTATTGCTTCAAATATTCTACTTCTTGATTCTTCTTTTATAACTAATCTATCTATAATAACTTCTATTCTATGTTTAATATTTTTTTCAAGATTTATTTCTTCATTTAAATCTTTTACTTCACCATCTATTCTTGCTCTTACAAAGCCATCTTTAACAAGTGAATCTAATAAATCTTTTTGTGTTCCTTTTTCTCCATGTACTACTGGTGACATTATTTCTATTTTAGTACCAACTTCATACTCTAATACTTTATTAGTCATTTCTTCAATACTTTGAGTAGTGACTGGTATATTATGTTTAGGACAATAAGGAATACCTATTCTTGCATACAAAAGTCTAAGATAATCATATATCTCAGTAATCGTACCAACTGTACTTCTTGGATTCTTATTAGTTGATTTTTGATCAATACTTATACTAGGACTAAGTCCTTCTATTGAATCAACTTTAGCTTTATTCATATTACCTAAGAATTGTCTTGCATATGCACTTAGACTTTCAACATATCTTCTTTGTCCTTCTGCATATATAGTATCAAAAGCTAAACTACTCTTACCACTTCCTGATACTCCAGTCATAACTATTAATTTATTTTTAGGTAATTCTAAATTTATATTTTTTAAATTATTTTCTCTTGCATTTTTAATAATAATTTTATCCATAATACACCTCTAATATTAGTAATCACTAAAAGTAAGCATATTATACTACAAATATAATATAATTGCCAAAATAATTATATAATAAGTACATATGTTTGTAAAGAGTAAAACAAAAAAAGATGTAATTTTAATTACAACTCTTATTATTCTCAGTTATTTCAAAGTCACAACATCCACAAGATTTACCTTCACTATTCGCTATACATATAGGTTTAGAACCATTTCTTTTAATAATGCAACTATTTAAAAAGTCTTTATTATCTTTAGTTGCTATATATAATCTTATAACATAATCACTTGGTATTTTACTATTATCATTAGGATTCTTTAAATCACTATCTATATAATTATTTGATTCTAGCGTGCTTATAGGTATATTTAAATATTTATTTTCTTGAAAAGAATTTAAAGCATTAGAGTCAATATCCATATATAACATAGCGGCATTTTGTATATCTATATATATATTCTTTAATTCTTCATCTTTAGTAACATTAGTGGTAGTTTCATACATCACAACACTGCTTACACCTATTATAGCTGATATTGTTATTACTACTAAAACTTCCATTAAAGTAAAACCATTTCTCATACACTTCACCTATTATAAATTATACAATAAATATTTATTTTTTTAAAGTATTATTTTTTCTTAATCCTTCAATATAACCAATATCATATAGTTTAGATAATATTTTCTTTTTATCATGTTTTTTAATCTTAAGTTTCTTTGTTTCTTTTATACCTTCCTCATAACCTAAAACTAATGCTCTTATATATTTATACATAATCACCTCCTATTATTATAATCAGTCATAAATTTAAAAAACACTACAAAAAAATAGTCTTTTTTACAAGACTATTGCAATTAAGTTATTACTTCCTTTATTAACCATCTTAGTTATAGTTTGCGATAACTTATATTTAGCTGAATCTGGAAGCAATGATAATTTTGCTTGTATACCTTCTTGTACTATTTCATCTAAACTTCTTCCAAATATTTCACTTCGCCAAATACTTTCTGGATCTTTATTATCTTTCATTATATAATCTATTAATTCTTTACTTTGAAGTTCACTTCCTATTATTGGTTCAAAACTGCTTTCAACGTCTACCTTTATTAAATGAACTGAACTTGCTTTTGCTTTTAATTTTATACCAAATCTACCACCCTGTTTAATAATTTCAGGTTTTTCGAGTTTCATATCTTTAACTTTTGGAAGTACAATACCATATCCAGTTTGATATACTTGTTTTAATGCGCCTTTAATAGAGTCATATTCACTTCTACCATCACTTAAATCTTGAAATACTTTTAATAAATCTCCTTTAGTATTAACGGAAGCACCAACTAATTCTTTTAATATATCATTAAATAATGACTCATCTGCTTCTAATGTAATAGTTACTTCAGAGTTGTCAGTATCTAAATTTGATACATATGCTTTACTTATCTCAGGAGCATCTTCTAAATTAATATTGATATTTTCTACATCTCTTAATTTATCTACATTAACAATAGAACTTTTCATTTTCTCAATAAACTTTTGTTTAACTGGATGTTTACTATTTAGAATCGCAACCCAATCAGGAATATTAAATTCAATATGATCAACATTAAATTCATATAATGCTTCTTTTAATATATTTGTAATATCATTTTCACTCATATTTTCTACACTAACTGGTATAACTGGTATTTCATATTTTTCATGTAGTTTTTCTGCTAAAGACTTAGTTTCAATACTTTCCGGATGAGTTGAGTTTAATACCACTATAAATGGTTTATTGATTTCTTTTAATTCAGTGATTACTTTTTCTTCCGCTTGTACATAGTTACTTCTTGATAGTTCTCCTATAGAACCATCTGTAGTTACAACTATACCAATAGTTGCATGATCTTTAATTACTTTTTCAGTACCAATCTCTGCTGCTTCCATAAATGGTAATTCTTCAGTAAACCATGGAGTTTTAACCATTCTAGGATTTCCAATTTCATCTTGATAACCAAGCGCATCAGGTGTTACAAAACCAACACAATCAACTAGTTTAATATTAGTAGTTAATTCATCAATTTTAATATTCGCACCACTACTTGGTACAAATTTAGGTTCTATTGTCATAATTGTTTTGCCTTGTGCTGTTTGAGGTATTTCATCCATGCATCTTTTCTTTTCTATAGGATCATCAATATATGGAAGTATTAATGTTTCAATACATTTTTTAATGAAAGTACTCTTACCAGTTCTAACAGCGCCAACTATACCTAAATATATCTCACCACCTGACTTTTTACCAAGACTCTTTATTATTTGTGTTTTATCCATAATTACCCTCTTTCTAAATTCCAAACCTATAGTAATATTTATGAATAATTACACATTTTATTACAAAAAAATAGACATAAGTCTATTTATCGTATACTAATTCAGGAAATATTGTTCCTACAAATAATAATATAACTAGTGTTATAGGATTTATAAGTATTTTTATAATTGTACTAAATAATGAATTGTTATAAACAACTTTAGCAAGTAAATCTTTATCTTCAAGATTTACTGTTTCATTATTTTCATTTAATACTTTATATTTATATAATTCATTTTCGGTGATTTTCGCAACTAAATATTTTTCTCCATCTTGATATATGATATAATCTCCTTCACTATAACTACTTGTTTTTTCAAATATAAGTAATTTACCCGATTCTATATCCGGTGCTAAAGCATTACCTCCTACTATAATATATGAGTATCCATCCATCACAGTTGGTAATACTTCTTTATATATCTTTCTTTTAGTGAAAAGAATAACTACTATTAATGCAAAAATAACTAAATATGTAATTACAATTCCTCTTATTATATTTAAAAATATTTTCATTACAATACCACTCCTTTATTATCTTCCATTACAGTAAAATCTGGAATATATGTTCCATATCGTAATGTTGGTTTGAGAGCATATGCAAGTAACTCATTTTGAATATATGGTTTTGCAATATCTGCTTCATTACATACTCGATATCTATATTCATCAAATACATTCTTTCCAGCATAAGCATTAAGACCAGCACTTGATCTATTTTCTGACATATAATTTAATAAACTTATATAATATTCATCTGATACACTCAATAATTTGCTTCTTACCTTATCAATATAGTTATTAATTTGATCTGATGTTTCTAAATATTTTATTCTATCTTTAAATATTTTGCTTAATTGTTCTTTAGTTTTCTTACTATTACTAAAGTCACATGAATCTATCATAGATGATGGTACAAATTGTCCAATTAATGATATAATTTCATCATGAGTTTTAGTCGATAAAAATTCAGAATAGTTATTTATTGTGGTATCTAATGCCTCACTAATAGTTTTACTCTTTAGTATTTTATCTCTACTTTTATAGAATATATTCTTTTGTTCAGTCATTATTTTTCCAAACTCTTCTTCAAATTTTCTAGTCGCAGCGTCTTTACTTTCTCTTTTTGCTTGACACATTTTAACTTTCTTACAAATAGATTCATTTGTAATTCTATCATAAGGATTAGTTTCTTTTAAATAATTTACTTTTGGATTTAATGCTAACATAGAATCATTTTCAAGCACTATATCATCTTCAAGAGACACAAAACATTTACTACTTCCAGGATCACCCTGTCTTGCTGCTCGTCCTCTTAATTGATTATCAATTCTTTCACTCTTATTGTAAGTTGTACTAATAACATGAAGTCCGCCTACTTCTAAAACTCCATCACCTAGTTTTATGTCTGTACCACGTCCTGCCATGTTTGTTGTAACTGTTACTTTTCCAAGAAGACCAGCATTTTTAACAATACCCGCTTCATTTTCATTTTTAACAGCGTTTAATAATTGATGTCTAATACCTGCCTCTTTTAAAAGCTTACTAACCATTTCACTTTCTTCTATAGAATCAGTACCAATAAGTACAGGTTGTAGTTTTTCGTGGCAAGATATTACTTCATTTATTATTGCCCTATATTTTGCTTCTTTAGTTAAATATACTTCATCTTCATAATCTATTCTAATATTAGGTTTTCTACTAGGTACCTCATATGTTTCTAAATAATATAGATCTCTAAATGCTTCAATATTACTAGTACCAGTCATACCACATATACCAGAAGAATACATTGAGAAAAAGTCTGGGAATGTACATCTAGCAGTTACTTCATTACTTGCTTTAATAGTCACATTTTCTTTTGCTTCAATTGCCTCATGAAGACCTTTAGACAGTCTTTTACCAGTCGCAACTCTACCTGTATTTTTATCTATAATACTTATTTCTTTTCCATTTTCAACAATATAATCAACATCTTTATGATAAGCATATTGTGCAAGTATAGCGTTGACAACTGCACTTTGCCTTAAATTAAATTCATTTATATCATCAATATTTTTATTATCAAAATCAGGTATAAATTTTTCTATATCATTTGACATTCTTTGTGATAACATTACTTCTTTTTCATCAAGAAAAAGTATGCATCCAGTAAAAGTCATACCTTCAACATTAACTTTTTGTGGAACTATTTTACAATCATACTTCTTAATAAAATCATGTGCCCATTTACATAGATTTCTATTATCAAGCGGATCTAATGAATCTTTCTTACTGCTACTTAATATCATAGCGGTACTTGCTTCATCTAAAAGTATACTGTCAACTTCATCTATAATAGCAAAATTAAATGGTCTTTTTATATACCTATCATTTTCATTTTTGACTAAGTTATCATTCAAATAATCAAAACCAACAGTTGATGCTTTGGCATAAACAACATCACAAGAATATAACTTTTGTTTTTCTTCACGGCTTATTTTTCTAGTTCTATTTTCAGGTACAAAACCACACGAAAGACCAAGAAATTCATATACCTTACTATTTTCTTTACAGTCTCTTTCAGTTAAATAATCATTAGATGTCATTACATGAACACCTTTACCACTAATCGCATTCAAATAAGCAACTAATATTTGTACTAAAGTCTTACCTTCACCAGTCTTCATTTCACTAATACAATTGTCCTGCATCGCTACTGCTGAAGCTAGTTGAACCTCATAATGAAACATACCAAGACATCTTCTAGTTGCTTCTCTACAAACAGCGAATGCTTCAACCATAATATCCTTTTCAGTCTCACCATTTTTAAGTCTTTTTCTAAACACATCAGTTTGAGATGAAAGTTCACTATCAGACATAGATTTGTATTTACTTTCAAGCAGGCAAATCTCTTTAACAGTTTCATTTATTCTCTTTCTGTTTCTTTGTGTATATGTTCCAAATATTTTATCAGACATACTCATATTAAACACCTATTTTCCATTAATATAAATATATCATTTTTAAGAAACAATTTCAACTAAACTTTAAGTTTATTATACACTGTCACTATAATATCAATAATAAATAATATAATTAAAATAATACTTATACTTTTAGGTATCTTGTTTATATAATCACTAATCCATGGTTTAACACAATATATTAAGAATATACTGCCTAGTCCCCATATTAAACTCATAGATAAAGATATATATTTTCCAATATGAAATTTTTGATCACTATAATCCCAAAATACAACATGAAATATTTTTTCAATTAAGAAACCTGCTAAAAACTCAAATAATGTTAATATCAAAGTTATAAGAGCAAAAAATATTATAGTTTCAACTACTTTACTTAAATGTAATTTACTAAATATATAATTAGATAAACAAAATATAATAATTATACCTACTCCATATAATGGTGTTATTGGTCCATAAAGTATACCACTCTTAAAATTAGTATGAGTTATAAACGCATAAACAGTTTCTAAAAGATAACCAAATATTGAAAAAACAAAAAACAAATTTACATAGTACATATTTTTCACCACTATTATTATTCCAATTATTCATTTATTTATTAGAAAAACTCGCTTAAAAAAATGTTGTTACATTTTTCAACCTTCCCTTTAGCTTGTGGAGAAGGATCTCTTAAAGGATGACTATCATAATCTTTATTAAAGCATCTATCTGCTATAGATTTGATCCAATGATATTTTTTATATAAAGATTCATAAAAAGAATATCTTAATGATAAATATCTTGAAATTAATTGGATATTTATTCTTAAAGTTCTTAATAAATTTAATTTCTTTGTTGGATAGTGAATTATTAGAAGGCTTATTAGTTAAGCTATGAACTAAAATAGAATCAATATCCTTTTAATTTTATATATCCAGTAAGAGAACCAATTTGAGAATAAAAATAATTATTTAAACCATTTATTTTGTCTTTAACAAGTTTTAATGCACATTGTTTATTATGTATAAATATACCCCCCCTTTATAAAATACATTTTATTATGATAAAGGTATAATCTCTAAAAAAGATTAACAAACTCGCCTAAAAAACTTGACATTCTTTAAAACTCTCATTATAATATCGTCCCAACAAGTGACATATGTCATAAAATATTATGGAGGTTTTGGAAAATGAAAAAATTTTTAACTGTATTATTATCAAGTACATTTCTTTTAAATACATTAAATGCAGAAGAAATGCCTGTACTTGAAAATGATAATGAAGTTAAAGAAGTAGTAGAAGAAAATACTCAAGTAGACGAAACTACTACGCAAAATGAAGATACAACAAATGAAGAACAAGAAGTTAAAAACTATGTAGCACAAATCAATGACACAAAATATGAAACATTTGATGAAGCATATGCTGCTAGTAAAGATGGTGATACTATCATTTTATTAAGTGATGCAACTACAGAAGGTATTGATCTTAAGCATAACTTAACTATTGATGGTAAAAAACATACCTTAACATTTACTGATAAAGGTATCGCAATGTGGAGTCATTCTCTAACTTTCAAAAACATGACAGTTAGTATGAATGGAATTACTTCTACTCCATATACATCAGAATGGAGTTGGATGGCAATATCTGCAGCAACAGATTCAAAATTAATATTAGAAAACACTAATATGACAATTGATGCTGCTGGTAAGTCAAAAAATGACACTCATGCAATCTACTTTTGTGGTAATAATGTACTTAGTTTAAAAAACTCAACACTTACAATCAAAAACTACAAGCAAGATGCATTAGAATGGAATGGTAAAATACCAGGTTTCAAAGAATTTGACGCTGGATATAATGTTATATTAGAAAATTCAACATTTGTTTCTGATCACAATCGTTCAGGATTTACAGGAACATTCACTGTAAAAACATATAACAGTAATGTGGATGTAATCAATAGTAGAGGTAATGGATCTAACGGATCACACTTTGAATTTCATGATTCAAAAGTAAGCTTTAATAATAATGGTAGTCATGGTCTATCAGCAGGTTTATTAACAATTGATAATTCAAATGTTAATGCTAATAATAATGGTGCTAATGGAATACATGTTAGTAATACATTAAAAGTTCAAAATAATTCAATTGTAAACATTGAAAATAACGAATGTAGTATATCAAGTCAATGGACAATACCAGGAGCATTATATGTTGCAGGTAAAGATTCAATAATTGATAAAACTACTAAATTAACTATTCAAAATAATAATGGTTCAGGTATTTATGTACATAAAACTGGTGATTTAAAGCTTGAAACAGGAACAATTATTAATAATTTTGCTGAAAAACTACAAATCGGTGGTGGTATTCATAATACTGGTAATCTTACTATAGACGATAGTGTTATTATTAATAATAATCACGCAGAAGTATCATCTGATGATATTTATAATGATGAAAATGCAAGTATCACATTTGGTAATACTCATGATGATTGGGAATTAAACGGTGGTTACAAAGATAAAGATAAAACAGAAAAAGATTGTACTGACAAAATAGATGGTTGGTATGATGATAACGAAGAAAAAAGATATAATTCACATGATGAAAACAAAGATAATTTATATGTATTAGAAAAAGCATCAGGAAATTATACAAATAAATTAACCTTAAAAGCAGCACATGGATTATATGGAAATGTAACTGTAAAATATATTGATGATGAAGGAAAAGAACTTTCAGAAAATATCATTTTAAGAGGTAAAGTTGATAGTGAATATACTTCATCAGAAAAAGAATTTGAATACTATGAATTAATAGAAGTAAAAGGAAATAAAACTGGTAAATATACTTTAGATAATCAAGAAGTAATCTATATTTACTCATTTGTTGGTGGTATTGGTGGAGATGATGTAGACATTGATACTAACTTCCCTAAAACAGGTGTTGAAAGTAATAATCTACCAGAAATAATTTTCTCATTAAGTTCTCTTTTACTAGCAGGAACAGTTCTATTAAAGAAAAAATTTAATTAAGCTTGATTATAAGCTTTTTTAAAACTATACAAAAGGAGGTTTTGGTATGAAAAAAACATTAACAATATTATTATCAATATTTTTACTCATTACCACAGTAAATGCAGAAGAATTAGATAATAATATACCTACTTCTTCTAATGACAAATCAAATATCATTAATGAAGAAGTACTTAAAAATACAACTAGTGAAAAACAAGATGAAACAAGTAATTTAACACTTGAAGATAAAAAAGCAAATCAACCAGAAGAAAAGAAAACATCAAAGAAAATTATTGAAGATGCTACTGTAAGTGTAGAAATCGATTGGAATCAAGGAAGATATGTAAAAAATGTAACAATAACTTTTATCATTCCAGAAGACTATGAAGAAGACACAATAGTACTTTCACCAAAAGTTTATGAAACAATAAAAAAAGAATTAGATTATAATGGTATACAACCAGGAGATGACTTTACAGTTAACTTTAAAATAATTAATAAATCTAAATATACTTATACTTATGATGAAAAATCATTTGAAATTTTCCCAGATGATGATAAAGATCAAAACAAACTAGGAGAAGACAAAAAATTCAATGGAACTGAAGTTTCAGAAAGAAATCATATTCAAAGAAGATTTAATACAGCCTTAGCAAGCATTATAAATGAAGAACAATATACAAAAGGGAAAATAAATCTAACAGATGAATATCTTGATAAAGTATTAAGAGAAAATAATTATAATGGTCTTAGTGATTATACTAAATTCTTATTAGATTTTTATAATAAAAAATATAGTACTAATCATACAAAACTAAGTCAATTTAACTATGGAATAATAAAAGAAATATTTGGTGCTTTTGATCCATTATATCAAGATAATGAAGCATACTATGAATTTACTCATAATGAAAAAGGAAGACAAAATGCATTAGGTTCAATGATGTATGATTATGGTTACACATCAAGAGCCGAAGTTAAAGCACAAATAGATAAATTAATTATACAAAAAGGATTTGTAAATAGTGATGGTAGCGCAGATGTTATTGGTTATTTATTAGATTTCTATAATAAAAAATATAATTTAAATTTAACATCATTAGATAACTTGCCAAATAATATATTACATAAAATTTTTGCTGTAACTGATAAAAGTTATGAAAGAGATAATAACATGGAATCAAATACAGAAATAGTAGTATTATATTTTGATTATTTCTATAACAAAGGAATTTCATGGACATTTGAAGATGATGAATTAACAGAAGAAAACACTCATGAATTCTCAGTTGGTGAATATATGAGAGATGAATCTAAAGGTAATGAACAATTAAAAAAGAGTTTTGGAAGACTAGAAAGTAATTCAGAAAAAAGTCTTAATAATATGAAATTAAAATTTGACGGAAAATATTTAACTAATGTTAGTCAAAGAACTGAATATGACTTCCATATTCAATTTAGTTTCAGTATCTTAAAAGGTAACTTAATCGTAAGATATATTGATGATGAAGGAAATGAACTTTCTGATCCAGAAAAATATACTGAAATAGTTGGAACTAAATATAAAACATCAGAAAAAGACTTTGAATATTATAAATTAATAGATATTAAAGGTAATGAAGAAGGAAAATATACAGACGGTACTACTGAAGTAACATATATTTATTCATTTGTTGGTGGAATTGGTGGAGATGATGTTGATCTTAACTTCCCTAAAACAGGTGTAGAAGATAATAACTTACCAGAAGTAATCTTCTCAATAAGTTCTTTATTACTAGCAGGAACAATTCTATTAAAGAAAAAATTCAATTAATATAAAAAAATACCCACTCTATTGAATGGGTTTTTGTTTGGGCTATTATAATAATTTTATCCAATTCGGAAAGCTGGAGAAACGCCGTTTGTATAATCAGCAATAGAGTAATAACAATCACCATTAAAGTGGACATTGTAGAAATAGTAGCTATTACCATTAGAATTAGCAGAGCGGAGCCACCACGAAGTTGCAGATCCTGCACTGTTATTTTTTATTGCACCATTCCAATCCTTTTTATTTATAGTAACGCCTCTAATTTTATAATAATCTAATTGTCTTGTGTAATCTCTTGCTGAATCATATTGATTAGACCAATCTGAATATATTTCTTTTGGTGCTAATAAATATAGTTTATCTGTTGATGTAAAATATTCTACTGTATCTTCACTTCCACGCCCTGATACAGTTATTGTTGGTTTTATTACATTTTTCAACTCTTTTGGTAATAAATTTATAATACTACTTGAGTCACTTTCATCATTTAAAAATTTATACATGGCACTTGCTGGCCATCCGTCTTTATTCCAACCATATTGATATGTTTTACCATTATGGTCTCCACTTGGATTCATATTATGTGTAGTTATTATATCAGTAAACTCTACTACAAATCCACATGCACTTTGCGAGAAACCACTATTATTACATTCATTTGGTGTAGACATATTAGCTATTCTTACTTTGTGTTTTCCATATGTAGTACCTAAGTCTACTTCTTTTTCATCTCCCACTTTATACGGACATAATTTAGAATCCTCAACACATTTTTTTACATTACTTGCTATTACTTTCCAAGAGTCTTCTTCACCAAATGATTTTGCTGGTAGTGGTGTTTGTGTTGTACTTCCATTACACTCAAACTTATATCCTGATGGTACATCTTTTAAGTCACTACTATTTAAATCAGTTATCTTTTTACCTGATGGTAATTCGGCTATCCACTCTCCATTTGATACTTTCATACTTTTAACTGATCCATCAGTATTTAAGAGTACACAATATTGCAAATCTCTTCCTGTCATCTCTAATTTAGTATCATCTTCTGAACTGATATAAGTTAGTTTATTTCCTTTCATAGTTTCAGATATGTATTTTTTAGATACTTCGCTGTAAATTGTTTTTGTTTCTGTTAAGAAACTATTCTTTTTAGCATCATTAAACATCTTTAGTACGTTTGGTAATGCAATGATTACTAGTATTGCTAAGATTGCTATTACAGCAAGTAATTCAACTAATGTAAATCCTTTTTTCTTCATATTATCTTACTCCTTTACTTCTATTATGCTTAATATACTTGAATTATAACATTATCATGTTTTCCTAGTCAATTTACAAATGTTTTACATTAAAGAAAAAAACCTGCATATGCAAGTTATTCTTCTACTAATCTAGCAACTACTACCATTAGTTTACCTTTATATTTACCAAATAAACAAGTTTGAAGTACAAGTACTTTATCATTTTCATTTAATTCTATATTTGTTTTATAAATACTTCTTTTCTTTAATCTATTAAAGTGTTTTAACCAATCAGAATCTTTTTTATAATTTAGATTCATATGTTCTTCAGTACTTTTTTTATCAGCAAGAACTATACTAAATATTTCATATTTCTTTACTTCATTATCTATTTTTAAAGAAATACTTTTATGTTCATTAAAATAATTTTCTTTTAAATATCCTTCTAATGCATTAAAAGGAGGTTTATATTTAGTACTATTGTGTCCATATATATTTATTTGTTTTGAATCTTTATTGACTCTATAATCCATAAATACTGCGCCTAATACACTTCTTTGTAATGATAAAGATTTTTTTAAATAAAATTGATTATCTTTTGTTTGAGCAATTGGTGTATTTATTTCATCATCTATACTAAGTATACCTATTACTTCATCATTTTTATATTTTTTCTTTAGAAAGTCTATTTCTTCTTTAACACTAATTTCTTTTTCTACAGCACCTACACTTAATTTACTATCATTTACTTCAATAACTGTTTTATTATACTCTTCTTTTCTAATAAGTAAGAATACGCCACTTATAACAATCAATACTATTAAAACAATTATAATTCTATCTAATAGTTTATTAACATTATTTTTAATATCACTATCATACTTCTTTTTCATATTAATCTATTCTTATCATATTATAAATTATTAATTGATAAGTATTCTCCCTTCTTTCTACTTTAGCATTTACTTTATAAATATTATTTCTACTAACATCACCTATTTTAGAATAAGTACTTGGAAATAATACTCCTTCTACTGAACCATATTCATCACTAAACTTAATAAATGACATCTTTTCATTATTTTTAGTTTTTATATCTTTAATACTTTCTACATGCAGCAGACAAGTAATAACTCTATTAAAGTATTTCTTATAGTTCTCAAGTGTTATAAATGAAGTTCTATCATATTTAGTAATTGGATGATGAGATAAATAAAATCCATAATTCTTTATTTCAAGTTCTATTAACTCTTTATCACTGTAATCACTAGTACTCTCAAATACTGGTTCACTATCAAGTACCATATTTAAATCTTTACATAAGCTCACATAATTTAATACTTCATCTATATTATCAATATAGTTCTTTTTATTTATATTAAATTTATCAAAAGCACCACATTCTATTAAAGAGATAACTACTCTTTTATTAATACTTTTACCATAACATCGTATCATAAAGTCATAGAACGATTTAAATAATCCTTTATTTCTTTCATTAATTATCTCATCGCTTACTGAAAAAGCAATACTATTAATAATAGAAAATGGTATTACAAGATTATTATCCTCTATTATAAATTCTTTTCCTGATTTATTTATATCCACTTTACTAAATGAAAGTCCAAGTATTTTAGCTTCATCCATATATTCTTTTAGTTTCTCTGAACCTTTATTCATGTTAAGCAAGTTCTTCATAAAATACTTAGTATAGTGACTTTTTAAATATGCCATTTGATATGCTACTTTAGAATAAACTACTGAGTGTGATTTATTAAATCCATATGAAGAGAATTTAACTATTAAATCATATAGTTTAGTAGCAACATTCTTATCATATCCTTTAGTTATAACACCATTAATTATCTTATCTTTTTCTTTTAATATTAAATCATATTTCTTTTTAGACATTGCTCTTCTTATATTATCAGCCTGTGAATAACTAAATCCACCCATAGTTCTTAATATTTCTAATACTTGCTCTTGATATATAATTATTCCATAAGTACTTTTTAAAATAGGTTCTAACTCTTTAACTAAATAATCTACTTTTTTAAGACCTTTTTTTCTTTTAATATACTCATCTATATTATCACGAGGACCAGGTCTATATAAGGCTATCGCATCTACTAAGGTATTAAAGCTATCCACTTCTAATGACTTTAAAAAGCTTCTCATACCATTACTTTCAAATTGAAATATACCTGATGTGTAAGCGTTCTTAAATAAATTTAATGTTTTTGTATCATCAAGTGGTATATTATCTATATCAATATTACCACCTATATCATTAAGTATATTTGATATAGTATTTAAATTTTTAATTGATAGAAAGTCCATTTTAAGTAGTCCCAGACTTTCTATATATTCCATACTATAACACGTAAGTATAACATCATTACTCTTATATAAAGGCATAATATTAGTAAGCTTTTCATCACTTATAACAACACCAGCCGCATGCATCGCAGTATTTTTCTTAAGTCCACAAAGTCTATTACATATATTTATTAACCTTTTTACAATAGTACTTCTATTAATAACATTAATAAATTCTTTATTGTTTTTTAACTCATCAAATGTTTTTTCATCCTTAATAGTTTTACAAATGTTATCTATTGCTTTTATATCAATATTCATAACTCTCGCCATATCTCTAATAATTTGTTTAGGAAGCATAGTATTAAATGATATTATTCTTGCTGTATTATATTTTCCATATTTATTAGATACATAATCTATTACTTCTTCTCTTCTCATATTATCAAAATCAATATCTATATCAGGCATAGTAACTCTATCTGGATTTAAGAATCTTTCAAATATTAAATCATATTTTAATGGATCAATATTAATAATACCAAGAGAATAATTAACAAGAGAAGCCGCGCCACTACCCCTACCAGGTCCAACTCTTATACCACTTTTCTTAGCAAACAATACAAAGTCATATACAATAAGAAAATAATCAACAAAATTCATCTTCTCAATAACAGATAACTCATACATTAATCTATTTTTATATGCAAGCGGGACGTTTCCATTAAGTCTTTTATCTAGGCCCTTTTTAGATAATGCTCTTAGAAACTCAGTTGAATTTTCTTTATACTTAGGTATATGTACTTCACGCTTAGGCAACCTTATATCAATTAGTTTTGAAAAATCAATTGTAGTTTTAATATCAAACTCATCATAATCTTCTTTAATATAATCATCATTAACATTAATCTCATCATTAATTGTTTTACCCTCATCTATTAATCTAATGTATTTAAAATATTCTTTGTCTTCAACATTAAAATATCTAATACATGGAATATATAATATAGATTCACTTAATTTAATTGATTCATTTTTTTCATTCTTATCTTTATACCCAATATATATTTCATTAAAATATTCTTTTAATTTTAGATAATCTTTGTAATTACATACGCATATAATATCATTATAGTTTTTAATTCTATTAAAACTTAAACTCTCTATATTCTTAATAGTAACTATTTCACATAATGAAATATATCCATTATAGTTTTTAGTATATAAAATAAACTTAATATGATCTATAATTACTTCTATTCCTATAATTGGTTTAATTTGATTATCTTTGCATTTATTTATAAACTCCATCGTACCAAACATATTCTCATCAGTTATACCTATACTATTAATATTAAACTTTTTGGCATATAAAATGAGTTCATCTATTTTAATTAGACTATTCATAAGATCATATTCAGTTTTTACATTAAGTGGAATATACTTCATAAATACCTCAGTTTTATTATACAATATTTAGTTAAAAAGAAAAAGTAGGAAAGGCCACTTAATATAATAGTTAGTTGAAATTAGAAATAACTTTCTATAGTTATGATAGGTAAATAATTATTCAATCTTATTTTTCAATTTAAATTTTTTCTTTACTATTTCTTTTAGGCTCTTGTCTGGAGTCCTTAAATCTTCTGGCAAAGTTCCACCATTTTTAATAATGACTTCTCTAATATTTTTTCCAATATTATAATGTGTTTCATTAGCAACTTTCTCTAGTCTTGTTTTATCTTTTTTAAGTTTTGATTCTGTTTGAGATATTCTAAATAAGTTTGCAATTAGTTCTTCACTACACATATTATCAAGTATATCTTCCCTATATCTAAGTCCTTTTCTTTTAGCAATATCATTTGCAGTTTCTCCGTTGTATAATCCTTTATAACCTGAATTATGAAACTTATCAAAGTTCTTAACTCCTGCGTTTTTAGCAGCGATGTTTAAGGAATAGTTTCCTTTTCTTGTTAGGTTTCTTTGATATAGTCTTTTTTCATCTTCAGTAAGAGTATTATATTCTTTTTTACTTAGCTCTTGACGCCTTGTTTGTATTGCAAAATAAGTTTGAGCAAGTGCGATTACTTTCTTTCTAGAATCACCATTTTGTGCGATTAAATAGCAAGCATAACGTGATAACTTATAATCTATAACATTTCTATTCCCTCCTTTTCCTAAATTTATCATTTTCCCGGCTCCGGGAAAATGATCCGAAACATTGCAATCGCTTTGTTTGCAAGCCATCATAGCATTTTTGATCACATTAGAAAATCTCTCCCATTTTTTATAATCTAAAACTTTTTGTAATTCACGAGCATACCAAAATTCACTTCCATTTTCATCTATATGTTTTATATCTTCAAATAGTCTTTCTGTATATTCTTTTAATTCATTCATATTTTTCCTCCCTTCTAGAGGTTATCCCTCTATTATAATAATTAGCTATAAAAATAAAAAACACTTTTTTTTTACAAAAAAATAAAAATTTTTCTCTTTATATAGTTATTCTATCTTTGCAAATAAAAAAACTACTGATTTTTCTCATCAATAGTTTTATTAAACTCATATTTTAATACTTATCATCATATCTATCAAAGTCAACTCTATCCATTTCTTCAATAACTTCAAGTTGATTTTCAATAATTTGTCTTAATCTTCTTTTTAGGACATTGGTATTTCTCTTAAGCATGTCAGCACGATTTTGAGCTTTTTCTGCTTTTAATAAAGCATCATTTATAATTCTACTAGCGTTACGTCTAGCTTCATTAACAAGAGACTCTGCTTCTTTACGAGCAGAACTTTTAATTTGATCTCCTGCACTTTCAGCAGTATATATCGCTCTATTCATAGTTTCTTCAATTCTTTGATAATGAAGAAGCTGTTCAGTTAATTTTTTATTATTTTCTTCAGTTTTTTGGCTCTTTTTAAGTAAGAGTTCGTAATTTTTAATAACATCATCTAAGCATTTATGTACTTGATCTTTATCATAACCACGAAAAACCACATCGAACTTTTTCATGCTCCACCTCTAAATATATTTTATTCTACCATTCTCCTAAATCATCTTTTTTAGTGCTCTTTTTTCTTTCATCTTCTGTTATTGTTCCCTCAATTTCAAATCCCTTAGGTGCACAAATAACAATACCTGGACCAAGTTTTTGCATACTACCTTCAATAGCATAGATAATACCATTTAAGAAATCCATGATTCTTTTAGATACATCTGATGTAACCCTCTTAAAGTTCACAACAACTTGATTTTGTTCCTTTAAATAATCAGCAATTTGTTGTGCCTCAGAAAATGCTCTTGGTTCAACTAAAATTGTTTTATTTTTATATCCTTTACTTCCCTTTGAAGTTTCTTTTTCTTCATATTCTTCAATATCACTATCCTCAGGTTTAAATATATCACTTAATCCTTTTAAAGCCATTAACAATCCCTCCTTATAGTCATCTATATTAATTTTAACACAGAAACACTCACCTATCAATAAGTAAATTTAAATTATTAAATTATTTTTAGTTCAATTATTACTTTTTACAGTAACTTTACTAATTAAAAATAGAGATTTCTCTCTATTTTACTATAAATGTAAGACCAGATGGTTTATTACTACTACTATTAAGCTTATCAGCATCAGCTTGTGTTCTAGCATATCCAGTTGTTGCTTGACTTTCAAAAAACATCCGAGCTATATTGGTTACTTTTGAGGTATCAAAACTACTTAAATCTAAAGTTGTTGTTTGGCTTTTATAAAACATACTTTGCATATCAGTTACGTTTGATGTATTGAATTTATTCAAACCTTTTATTTCTGTTGCTTGACTACTAGCAAACATATAGTTCATATCAGTTACGCTTGAAGTATTAAAACTACTTAAATCTAAAGTTGTTGCTTGACTGCCTTCAAACATTCTAACCATATAAGTTACTTTTGATGTATCAAATTTATCTAACCCTTTTATTTCTGTTGCTTGACTATCAGCAAACATTCCCATCATATTAGTAACATTTGATGTATCAAAATTACTTAAATCTAAGGCTGTTGCTTGACTCGCAGAAAACATGCTTTCCATATTAGTTACTTTTGATGTATCAAAACTACTTAAATCCAACGTTGTTGCACGATTACCATTAAACATATATCTCATATCAGTTACTTTTGATGTGTTGAATTTATTTAAACCTTTTATTTCTGTTGCTTGACTATCAGCAAACATTCCCATCATATTAGTAACATTTGATGTATCAAAATTACTTAAATCTAAGGCTGTTGCTTGACTATCATCAAACATACCATACATATCAGTTACATTTGATGTATTGAAATTACTTAAATCTATTGAAGATGCTTTACTATTATAAAACATCAATGCCATAGAAGTTATTAATTTACCATTTATACTACTACATGGTGCTTCTGTTACAGCATCGGTTGATTCTTTATCTGTTAATTCTACATTAAATGTATCTGTTGCTGTACTCATTAATACTGCATCTAAACCATAACTTTGTTTATAATGATATGTATATTTTCCTATTTGGATTGCATCTCCTGCATTTATATCACCATCATATGTACATGCTTTGCCTACTGGTTTTGAATCAGTTCCATCTTTTGTAATTGTTGTATTCGCATCGCATTTATTTTGTACATATTTTCCATCATACACATCATTTAGATCTAATTTTGATATGTCTTTACTTCCATCATAAAATAAATAATAATTATTATTACCTATCTTCATGGCAGTTATTTTACCTTTGCCATCTACTTGAATACAATATTTTAATTCATTACCTGTCATTTCTAATTTAGTATTATCTTCACTGCTTACATATGATAATTTATTTCCTTTTAAACTTTCTGAAATATATTTTTTAGATACCTCTCCATATATTTCTTTTGCTTCTACTAAAAATATATTTTTCTTTGATGTATTATACATCTTTAGTACATTTGGTAATGCTATTATAACTAGTATTGCAAGTATAGCTATTACTGCTAGTAATTCAACTAATGTGAATCCTTTATTCTTCATACCTTACTCCTTCACTTCTATTTTACTTAGTATACTTGCATTATAGCATTCCCCTGTTTTCCTAGTCAATTTACATGTGTTTGACACTCAATCAAGCATAAATTTTTGAAAAAATAAATTTGAATAAGTACAATTACTTTCTTTCTGAAATTAGTATTTTGTGCGATTAAATAGCAAGCATAGCGTGATAACTTGTAATCTATGACATTTTTATTTTCTTCTTTTCCTAGTTTTATCATTTTACCCACTTGGGTAAAATGATCTAATAGTAAATTATTGCTTTGTTTACAAACAATTTTTGCCTCTTCAATTACATTACAAAACTTATACCATCTTTTATATCCTAAAGTCATTTGTAATTCACGAGCATACCAAAACTCATTTCCATTTTCATCTATATGTTTTATATCTTCAAATAATCTTTCTGTATATTCTTTTAATTCATTCATATTTTTTCTCTCCCTTCTAGAGGTTAACCTTCTATTATAATAATTAGCCATAAAAATTAAAAACACTTCTTTTTTTGAATTTTTTTTACAAATAAAAAATAGAGATTTCTCTCTATTTAGCATCATACCAATCTTTACCATATTCTATTTCTACTTTTAATGGTACTGATAATTTATAAATACCTTCCATATTATTTCTTACTAACTCTTTGATGCTTTCAAGTTCATCATTTGGAACTTCAAATATTAATTCATCGTGAACTTGTAATAACATTTTTGTTTTATAATTATTCTTTTTAAGTTCACTATCAATCTTTATCATTGCCATTTTTAATATATCAGCACTAGTTCCCTGTATTGGTGTATTAAGTGCCATTCTGTCACCCATAGATCTTATTAAATAGTTAGTATTTTTTATTTCTTCTATTATTCTTTTTCTATTAAATAGTGTTCTAACATATCCTAGTTTTCTTGTTTTTTCAACTATATCTTTCATATATTTATTAACTTCTGGATATAATTCTAAATATTTATCTATATATGTTTTTGCTTCTTTTGCTGTTATATCTAAGTTCTCTCCAAGACCAAATCCACTAATACCATAAACAATACCAAATATTACTGCTTTAGCAGTTCTTCTCATATCTTTAGTAACTTCTTTTTCATCAACGTTAAATATATCACTCGCAACATGAGTATGTATATCTTCATTATTATTAAATGCTTTTTTTAAGCTTTCACAGTCAGTTATATGTGCTAGTATTCTAAGTTCTATTTGAGAGTAATCACTTGATAATAAAACACAATTTTCATTTGCTACGAAAGCTTTTCTAATCTTTTTACCTTCTTCATTTCTAACAGGTATATTTTGTAAATTAGGATCTACTGATGATAGTCTTCCTGTTCTAGTACCAGTTTGTTTATATATAGTATGTATCTTACCATCACTTCTAACATAATTATTAAATGTATCTAAGTATGTAGAATATAATTTAGATAGATTTCTATATTCTAAAATATCTTTAATTATTGGATAATGTGTTTCATATTTAACAAGAACATCATGAGCAGTAGACATTGCTTGTTTACCTTTACCTCTTGGTATCATTACTTTATTATAAAGGACATCTGCTAATTGTTTTGGAGATGATATATTAAACTCTACTCCTGCTTCATCATATATCCTGTGAGTTAAAATATCTATTTTATTTTTAATATCTTTCTTTAAGTCATCTATTATATTTGTTTTAACTGTTATACCATTTATTTCCATATTAGCAAGTACATAAATTAATGGATGTTCTATATTATAGTATAAATCATTCATTTCTTCTTCTTTTAATTTACTATTATATTCATCATACGTTTCATATAAAAACTTTGCTTTACTAGTAATAACATTTATTATCTCTTCATCACTAAGTGGTGTTTTTTTATTAATTATTTTTTCATAATAAGGAATGTCTATTCCATAAGTAGTTGCTAAGTATGATACATCATCTTTAACATTAATTTCAAGTAAATAAGATGCGATTAATGTATCAAATGATGAAGAGACATCAATATTATATTTATTTAATGCTACTATATTCTTTTTAAGATCAAATGTTACACTAACATTCTTTAACAAATCTTTATTTAATAATATACTTGGTAAATCTAAGTAATATAAAGTTTTACCATCATATATAGAACCACCTATTATATTTGAAACATGATAATTAGTATTATCTAGTTCTAAATAGAAACTATATTTGCCACTTATTTCTATCTTACCTTTAACTATTTCTATTTTATTTTCTTCTTGTTTTGATGGTATTTTAGAAAGGTTTTTTAAGAATGAATTAAATTCTAATTCTTTATATTTATCAATTAACCTATTGATATCAGGACCATTATATTTAATACTTTCAAACGTATATTCAAAATCTATTGTTTTATATATTGTTGCTAGTTTATATGAAAAATATGCATTATCTTTATCATTTAACAACTTCTCTTTAAGTTTACCAGTAATATTATCTATATTGTTATATACACCATCTAATGAACCATATTTTTGTATTAAACTAATTGCTGTTTTTTCACCAATACCTTTAACTCCTGGAATATTATCAGATGAATCTCCCATCAACGATTTTAAATCAATCATTTTGATTGGTTCTACGCCATAAGTATCAAAGAATGTTTTTTCATCCATGAGTATATAATCTTTTTGTTTTAATAATTTAACATTAACTTCATTACTTATTAATTGTAATAAATCTTTATCACTACTTATAATAGTTGCATTATAATTTTTATCTTCATCTGCCATTCTCGCAAATGTTCCGATGATATCATCTGCTTCATAATTATCACATTCAATATATTTAATACCCATAAGAGTACATATTTCTTTGGCTATTGGAAATTGCATTTTTAAATCTTCTGGTGTTTCAATTCTTCCATCTTTATAGTTATCATACATATCTTGTCTAAAATTATGTCCTTTATCGAATGCTATCATCATATATTCTGGATTTTCTTCATTAATAATTTTATTTATCATATTTATAAATCCATATAATGCATTAGTTGGAAGACCTTTAGAATTTCTCATTAAGTTTCCATTATATGCAGTAGCATAATAACTTCTAAATAACAAATTATTTCCATCTACTAGTATTGCTCTTTTTTTCATCATCTTCACCTATTAATTATTTTACTATAATTTAACTATTTTGACAAATAAAGAATAATGTGTTATTATGAATACATCAAGGAAACTTGAATAAAATAAAAATGGAACACTTGACCGTAGAATGCCTAAGTGTTGCCAATAATTGTTGGTTTCACCTAAATCATTACTGAGTTAGGTGATTTTTTTATTTTAATATTATATTAAAATAACATAAAGCAGAATAACAAGAAGCAATATAATAATCAATAAAAAAGATATTATAAGATCTTTCTTGCTCATAATACCGCCTCCTTTCAAAAAAATTGAATTTTGGCGATCACCCAACTGTCAAATGTTCCGCAAAGATTATAACAGTTTATTTTATGTAATGCAATACTATACATTGTTTTTTAGTATAATATAAAATATATGATACTATCATATCAAGAAGCTTGAAGAATACTAAAATGAAAAACTCAGTGCTTCCTTCCAAAAATTGAATTCTGGCAAACTAAAAACACTTAAGTATTTTAAGTGTTTTTTAATATAGTTTTTCTTCGTATTCAAACTCTTGGTCTAATATTGAAACAATATCTCCTTCTTTAGCGCCAAGACTTTTTAATTCATCATCTACTCCTAGATTTTTTAATTTTCTTGCAAATCTAAGTGCTGATTCATCTGAATTAAATCTAGTCATTTTTAATAGTTTTTCTAAATCTTTACCAGTAACAACCCATCTATTTTGACCTTCTCTTTTAATTTGATATGGTTTTTCATGTTTAAATTCATAAAGTACATAATCTTCAAATTCATTTTTATCATATGTTTCTTCATCTGGAATAGACTCTAGTATTTCTTTTAATCTAAATATTAGTTCCTTAGTTCCTTCTAGTGTTGCGGCTGATACTTCAATTATTTCTAAATCTTTATATTCTTTTTTAAATCTTTCTAGATTTTCTTTTGCAGTTTCAAGATCCATTTTATTAGCAACAACTATTTCTCTTTTATTATAAAGAGTTTCACTATAATTTTTTAATTCTTTTCTAATAATTTTATAGTCTTCAATAACATCTCTATTATCAACTTGTGCCATATCTAAAACATGACAAACTATTTTACATCTTGATACATGTTTTAAGAACTTATCTCCAAGACCAATTCCTTCAGATGCTCCTTCAATCATACCTGGTAAATCAGCAACAACATAACTATAATCACCTGACTTAACAACTCCTAGATTTGGTACTAGTGTTGTGAAGTGATAATCTGCGATTTTTGGTTTAGCTGCTGAGATAACTGATATTAAAGAACTTTTGCCTACTGATGGGAAACCTATAAGACCAACGTCCGCTAGTAGTTTTAGTTCACATATAACATTTCTTTCTTGTCCTGGTTCTCCAAGTTCACTAGTATAAGGTGCTTTATTTTTATTTGTCATAAAGGCAGCATTACCTTTTCCACCTCTTCCACCTTTAGCAACAATTGCTTCTTGACCATCTTTTACTAAGTCACACACTATAAGATTAGTATCTGTATCTTTAATAGTTGTTCCAACTGGCACTACTATAACAGTATCTTCTGCTGTACTACCTGTTTGGTTTCTACCTCTACCATTAGTTCCATTTTCACCTTTTAATACTTTTTTATATCTTAAATCTATTAGTGTTCTAAGTCCTTTATCTGCTTTGAAGATAATGTTTCCACCTCTTCCACCATTACCACCATCAGGTCCACCTAGCGGAACATATTTTTCTCTTAAGAAAGATGTACATCCATCTCCACCTTTACCAGCTATTAATTTTAAATTAACTTCATCTATAAACATATTAATCCCTCTTCCATACAATTTTACCATAATAAAAGGCATATTTCTATACCTTTTTAAGTCTTAGTTTAACTAATATTTTATCTATAAATTCATTGCCTAACGTTTCATTTATAGCATTATTTTTATAAACTATTGTTAAGTATATAATTACACCTAATATTCCATGTATCATTAATGAAATAGCACTACTTATAAATGTATAATCAAACTTAATAAATGTTTTAGATAATAATATTGGAACTATTATAGCAATAGATGGCACTATTAACTTTTTCATTAAGTCAATTGTTTTTCTATAACTAAAATGCATTTCTTTTCTTAAATAAATTAATGCGATTGATATTGAAATTGAATATCCAATACATGTTGATACTATAGTTGCAATATATTCAGGAAGACCTACTTTATTAAATAACAAAATAAGTGGTATATCAAGTAATGCATTAGCAAATAGTCCTGCGACTGAATTAATATAAACTATTTTAAATTTTCTCATACTTTGAAGACAAGTATTTATAACAGTCCATACTCCAAAGAATATATGGCTTATAGCAGAAACTTTAAGCGCAAGTGGGCCATATTTACTACTACCATAGAAAATATAATAACTTTCATTTGATAACATTAATAATAATAATGCCATAGGGACAGTTATTATTAACATAGTTGATATTGCCTGATTGAATCTTCTATTTACCTCATCATAGTCTTTTTTTATATAACTTGTTGTTACATGAGGAATTATATTAGTAGTAAGTGATATAGCAATAGCTATTATAACAGTACATATCTTAGGTGCCCAAGTTGATACTATTCCTGATACTGTTTCACTTTCTATCGCAGAATATCCTACCATATGAAGACCTTTTATAATAAGTTTTACATCTACTATAGTATATAAATTATCAACTATAGATATTATTACAAGTGGTATACAATATGATAATATTTTTTTAGCAATAGTTTTATTTGGTACTTGGTCTTTTTTATCAGCAACTGGAAATTCTTTTTTGTTGTTTTTAACTTTTATTCTTAAGTAAATGTATGCAGCAAGCCCACCTATAAATGCTCCTAAAAGCGCAACACCTACTCCACTTGTAACTGATTTATTTAACACTTTAATTACTGTAAATGAACCTAATAATACAACTATTATTCTTACTATTTGTTCTATTAATTGAGAATATGAGGTAGGTGTAATAAACTTATGTCCCTGCATATATCCTCTTAATACACTTAAGAATGGTATTATTATCAAACAGAATGATACTGATTTAATTACATATGATATATCTTCAATACTATTACCACCAGTAACATCACTTATTATAAATCTAGCAATATATTCTGAACCAAAGAATACTATTAAGAATGAAAAGATTGCTAAGAATGCAATTATCTTTTTACCTATTTTATATGCTCGCTCTTTAGCATCATACATATTAAGAGCAAGATACTCACTTATAATCATAGATATTGCAATTGGTATACCGGCAGTACTAATATTTAAAAATAAATTATAAATATTATATGCATAACTATAAAGAGTTCCACCATTCGTACCAATTATTTTATAAAAAGGTATAACATATAAAGCACCTAATAATTTAATTATAATTAGTATTACAGATGTAACTATTGTTCCTTGTATAAATGTATTTTTCTTTAATTTTTTCATAAGTTCATCTTCTTCATTTCTTCTTCACCAAGTATCTCTGATATCTTAGCTAAATGACCTACATGTTCATCATTAAATAAATAGTATTGAACAAGTCCATAACTAGGATACTCATTACCTTCCATGATAACAGGTCCATCTGGTGTAAAAGCAATGTCCCATCCTACATATCTTACTTCAGGTACTAAAAGTGCTGCTTTTAATGCCATATCAAATGCTTCTTTTACGTATGGTACTTTAACGGTACTGAATTTAATCTTTGCCATTGGATGATACTCATAAGTATTAGCAACATCATCTACTACTCTACTACATATTTTACCATTTTCATCAAGTCTCATATAAGCATCAGAGCATCCTATTGCAACTGCATCATCAATATTAATTCTAAGAGCATTAGCAAGTATATAACTCTTACCATCTTTAACAAGAGTCACAATTCTAAAAGAATTAACTGCATATGGATTTAACTTATCAAGTTCTTTATGTTGTATAATTTCTTCTTCTATTAAATTTAACTTTTTACTTTTTAATTCTTCAAATAGTTTATTAACATCTTTTATATCTTTAACACATATTTTTTCTATACCATGTCCACCAAAGTCAGTTGGAGGTTTAGCAAATACATTCTTTTTACCTTTAATAAATGATTTAAAATCATCAACAGTAGAAACTCTTAAATCAAGAAAATCTCTTTTAATAAAGTCTCTAAATACTTTATTAAATAATAACTTATCTCTCATAACAGCTATATATCTATCATCATTTAAATATTTAAGCATTTTATAAAAAGATTTAGTTGTCACATAAGTCTTCTTTTCATCTTCTGTTAAATTAATATAATCTCCTTTTAAGTAATCAGTATATCCTATACCATACTTTATAAAGTTTTTAATCATATCTCTTTTAACATAGCCTTTACTTTTATTATTACGTTTAGCAATATCATTACTTAATTTATCAAGTTTTTCAAAGTTTATTGCTTTTACTTTTTTAAACATCATTGTTTTAAGACTCATTTTTACCCTCCATTACATACTTCTCTTCATAAACTTTTTTATTATTTTTAATGTATACTCTTGGTAAGTTTTTACCTATATTTACAAGTGTATTATGCATACTTGTATTATTTAATCTTGCTATCTGGCCAATAGTTATACCATCGCCTAAAATGGTTACTTCATCATTTATACTAACACTTTCATCTATTAGTATGCTCATCATACACATAGAAATTTCACCAATAACAGGGTACTTTTTATTATTAATAACAACATATCTATTTATATGATTAGTACCAATCCCATCATCATAACCAATTGGTATTGTTGCGATTATTTCATCTTTTTTTGCTTCATAGAGAATTCCATAACCTACTTTATCACCTTGTTTTATATGTTTGATTTGTATAATATTAGTTTTAAGTTTTAATGCAGTTTTAAGTTCAATATTCACATTATCATATGTTTTACTTATGTTATATTTTTTAATTAAATAATTATTTCTAATCTTTCTTAATATATTTTTAGGACTATTTGATAATTTTTTTGGTGCGATATCAAATCCATATAATATAGTTCCAATTCTAATAGCATTAGTAAACTCTAACTTCGGATGAGAAAGAACTATAAAACTACTACTCAAATGTATTATTGGTATCTTAGATAAATCCAAATCACTAGTAATATCTTTAAAATTAGAAACTTGAATATCATAGAATTTATCATGAGTACCAGGCGTTGCGAAATGAGTAAATAACCCTTCTAGATATATATTTTTATTTGAATTAATAATACGGACTATTTCATTTAATTCATCTTTACTACTAACTCCTAATCTATTCATTCCAGTATCTATTTTAATATGAACTTTTATATTTTTATTTGTAATTTTTACTATTTCTTTTAAATAATCAACTTCATGAATAGTAAGAGTTATATTATTATCTATTGCTACATCAATTGAATCAAGTTCAATCTTTTCAACACAAAGAATACCTATATCTTTGTTATATTTTCTTATATTCATTGCCTCTTCTAAGGAAGATGTTGCAAAATAATTAATACCACTCTTTATTAAATCATTTACTATATACATACCATGATTATATGCATTTGATTTAACCATTGCTATATAGTATTTATAATCATTATATTTTTTTATTATGTTTTTTACATTAGAAGTTATATTATCAATATTAACTTCCATAAATGTTTTTCTATACATACATTTCACCACATTAATTTTAACATAATTATATTTATTTTAAAAGAAAAGAGGTATATTTTTACGTTATACCTCTAATTTTTCACTAATTTTATCTTTATATGTCAAAAATATTTTGATATTTTTATCTATTGAATCTCTATTTACTTGATATGCTTTTTCATGTGTATTATCATGATCACTTATATGTATTAAGTATATATATTTAGTATTATTTCCTATAAAACAATTTAAATACTTAGCACAATCTTCATTAGATAAGTGTCCCATATCTCCAATATTTCTTAGTTTAGTCATTTGATCTTTCGTACCATTCATTTCCATTTCTACATCATGATTACTTTCAAGTAAATACACAGTTTTATTTTTTAATTTGTTATGATATTTAGAATGTATCATACCAGTATCAGCCATATATGCTATACTAATGCCATCATATTCAAATACAAAACCATATCCTTTCTTATCATGAGAAATTGGTACCTTATCAAACTTAATACCCATAATATTATCAAGTTCATCAAATAATACTACATCCTTTAATTTATCTCTTTTATCATACTCAAGTAATGTTTCACTTGATATATATATTTTAGTATTATAAACCCTATTAAATGTATGAACACTTCTTACGTGATCTATATGAGCATGTGTTACGATTATAAAATCAATACTCTCTGGTTCTACACCTATATCATATAGTCTTTCTTTCATAACACCATATGGAAGACCAGCATCTATTAAAAACTTTATATTATTTAGTTCTATATATGTAGAGTTACCACTACTACTGCTACTTAAAACAACTACTTTCATTTAATTCACCATGTAATATTATAACACAAAGCAAAAAGAAAAAACTAATATTTATTTAATTAGTTTTTTACTATAGTACAATTAACTGTTTCAGTTTTTTTACAAGTATTATTTTCTTTTGTATATCCATTTGGGCATGCCGTTGTTTTGTTTAATGATACTGTAACTTCTCTAGTACATATGCTTCCATCTTCACTTGAAATACAATTTTCTGGACACACATATGGTAACTTCCATTTAGATTTCAAAGTGATATTTCCATCAATAATAGTGCCTTTAGTTACCACCTCGTTGTTTGGCAATAACCATCCCACAAAAACATAACCTTCTTTCTTTGGTGGCACTGGTAATTTAACATTTTTACCCTTTTCAACTATTATTTCTTTTATATAATAATTTTTACCTACTAGAATTACATTTTCTATCCAACTATATCTTTTACTATTTAAACATTTATTTCATTATTGTTTGACATGGCTTTTTCTATTAACTCATTTGTAATATCTTCGTATGGCATTTCCCGTCTTACTATCAAGATATCTTTTTATTTTGCAAACTAATTTTTGATTGTATTCTTCATTATCTATATCATTTTTAATATTCATGATACATCCTAATTATATAATCAGTCATAAATATTAAAAACTATTCTTTTTCAAAGAAAAAAAGAAGCAAATGCTTCTTAAAAATCAAATAAACTTAATTGAGAGCTTTCTGGCATACCATTAAATATACCCATTCCTCTCATTTTATCAATTAAAGTTTGTGAAACCTTACATCTATTTTGGAAGTCTTCTATGCTGATAAATGGTTTTAATTGTGCTTCTTTTTCTATATTTTTAGCAACTACTTCACCAAGACCATCAATTGTAATAAATGGTGGGATCAATGTATTATTATCTTCTACTCCGAATGTCATTGCTTTTGATTTATATAAGTCAAATTTTTCTACTTTTATTTTTCTTGCTGCCATCTCAAGTGCTACATGTAGAGACTCGGATATACCTGCTTCTTTATTAGTTGCATCATATCCTTTATTTTTAATTTCAACTATTCTATCTTTAATAGCATCATATCCTTTAATCATAGCATCTATATCAAAATCAGTTGCTTTAGTTGAGAACCATGATGCATAGAAATATACCGGCATATGTACTTTGTACCATGCAATTCTAAAGGCACTTGTAACATAAGCAGCGGCATGTGCTTTAGGGAACATGTATTTTATCTTTTGACATGAATCTATAAACCATTCTTCAATACCTGCCTCTTCCATAGTCTTTCTATGTTCTGCCCAAGTAGCTGGATCCTTTGACGCCTTACCTTTTCTTACAAATTCCATTATTTTAAATGCTTTGATAGGTTTCATGCCTTTATACATTAAATATACCATGATATCATCACGACACCCTATTACTTCTTTGAATGGAACTTGAATATTTCCACTCGCATCAGGTGTACATAAATCACGTGCATTTCCTAACCATACATCAGTACCATGAGAAAGTCCTGATATTTTAACAAGTTCAGCAAATGTTGTTGGTTTAGTTTCAGCAACCATACCTATAGTGAATGGAGTTCCAAATTCTGGTATTCCAAGAGTACCCGTTGGACACATAATTTGATCATTAGTGACACCTAAAGCATCTATTTTAGAGAATATACTCATTGTTTCTTTATCATCAAGTGGTACATCAAGTACATTTGTATGACTTAAATCTTGAATAAGTCTAAGTTGTGTTGGATCAGAATGCCCTAAAATATCAAGTTTAAGTAAGTCTTCTTCAATTGAATGGTAATCAAAGTGAGTAGTTCTCCATGCTGAGGTTGGATCATCTGCTGGGAATTGAAATGGTGTAAAGTCAGACACTTCCATGTAATCTGGTACAACTACTATACCACCTGGATGTTGACCTGTTGTTCTTTTAACCCCAGTACATCCCATCGCTAGTCTTTCTATTTCACAACTTCTTTTATCAATTATACCTTTGTCTTCATAATAACCACGAACATATCCATAAGCAGTTTTTTCTGCGACAGTACCAATAGTCCCTGCTCTATAAACATTATCTACTCCAAATAAGACTTTAGTATATTCATGAGCAGATGCTTGATTTAAATCTGAGAAGTTAAGATCAATATCTGGTACTTTATCAGCATTAAATCCTAAGAAAGTCGCAAATGGCATATCTTGTCCATCTTTCTTCATAGGCTTATTGCATTTAGGACACATCTTATCAGGAAGATCAAATCCACTTGAATAAGTAGCACCAAGTGCATTACCATTTTCATCATCAAATAAACTTGTCTGACAATTCAAACATCTATAATGAGCAGGAAGAGGATTTACTTCTGTAATACCCATAAGTGTTGCAACAAAACTACTACCTACACTACCTCTTGAACCAACTATATATCCATCATCATTAGAGTGTTTAACAAGTCTTTGAGCAATTAAATATATTGGATCGAATCCACCACCGATAATACCACCAAGTGTCTTTTTGACCTTTTTAGCAATTGTTTTTTCATCTTGTTCTCCATCTTCTTCGCTCCAGTTTTTAAGTACATATTCAGTTACTATTTCATTTACTTTATCATATCCTTCAACAATTGTTTTATGTAGATTATCAAATGTCTTATTTAATAATTCTTCTTCACTAATTCCTTCATTTTCTTCTTTTAGTTTACTATACCAATAGTTATAAACTATATCACCATAAAGTTCTTTTGCAATTCTTTCCTCTATATTTCTAGGAAGAGGATCTCCATACCATTCTTTTGCCTTAGTATATACAAGTTCCGTAACAACTTTTTTACAGTCTAAATATGTTTTACCATCATCTGCTTTAACTCTTGGTGAGAAAGGTATTCCTTTTGTATCAATAATTACTTCTATTTCTTCAACCATATCAGCAACTTTATTTGTATTAGTAACGACTATTTCATATGCTAGTTCTTCACCTAAGAAACTAAAATCATCTAACATCTCATTAGTTGTTCTAAAGTGTTGTGAAGGTATTTCTGTTATATTATTTCTTGCTAAAGGATGTCTTCCACCACCTGGTACTTTTTGATGCACTATTATTTCTCTATATATTTTATCTTCTCTAGTAAAATGATGAACGTCTCCAGTAGCAACAATTATCTTACCTGCTGCCTTAGTAGCATCAACTATTTTCTTAATATGACTCTTAAGTTCATATATATTAGAAAAGTCACCACTTTGTAATAAATGATCATACACTTCAGGTGGTTGTACTTCTACATAATCATAGAAATTAATTATATTTGTAAGTTCTTCACCATCTTTACTTTTTGCTTCATTAAATACTTCACTTTCATAACAACCGCTACCTATGATTAAACCTTCTCTTAATTCATTTAATTTACTTCTTAATATTCTTGGAGTTTTATATAAATAAGTTGTATTAGCAAGAGAAATTATTTTAAATAAATTCTTAAGACCAGTTCTATTTAAAGCAATAGCGTTAAAGTGATATGTTCTACCAAACTTATAAATATCTTCTTTAGGTATTAATTTTTCAAGTTGCTTAATTGTTTCATAATTTTGACCAGATAGTTTTTTAATCATTTTATTAAAAACTAATGCAGTACCTTCAGCATCATAGTCCGCTCTATGGTGAGCATTTTCATCAAAATCAACATTATATCTTTTTACTAATGCAGAAAGACTATGTCTAGAATATCCCTGATCTAATGCTCTTGATAGTTCTAATGTATCTATTACAGTATTTGTAAATTCACCTAAATCATATTTTTTCATAGACATTTCTATAAATGAAATATCAAACTTGGCATTATGAGCAACCATAGGTAAATCCCCTGTCCACTCTAAAAATCTCTTGGTAACGTTTTCTTCATTATCAGCATCTTTTACCATTTCATCAGTTATTTGAGTAAGTTCAGTTATCTTTTTAGGAATAGGTCTATTTGGATTTATAAATTCATCAAATCTATCTATTATAACTCCTTCTTTTATCTTAACTGCACCTATTTCAATCATTTGATCTCCAGCACCTGCATTAAATCCAGTTGTTTCTGTATCAAATACTACATATGTGCTTTCAAGTAAAGGTTCGTCTGTAGGCCTTACTACTATATTTACCATATCTTCTACTAAAGTAAGTTCAGTACCATAAAGACCTTTGAATTTTTTACTTGGATCTTCTTGTTTTTTATTGTAACTTTTTATTAAATTATAGCAAATAGGAAATGCTTGACAACCATTATGATCAGTTATTGCCACTGCTTTATAACCCATATCTATTGTCCTTGATATAAGTTCACATGTATGAGCAGATAAATCAAGTTTAACTACACCGTCCATTTGACTCATCATAGTATGAGCATGCAATTCTACTCTCTTAACAGGTGCATCATCAACTATCACATTATTTTCTTTTCTTTCATATGTCTCTATATCATTAATACCAAATTCATAATCATTACTTCTTGTATTATATTTTACATTACCTTTTAGTTTATACCATTTGTCTTTTTTAATTTGACTTAATAAATAGTTATACTCTTCTTCTTTTTTAGTAAATATATTTGCCATTATACTGTCTGTATAATCAGTTAATTTAAGTGTTATAATGTACCATCCACTCTGTGTACTTCTAGAATCTAATCCAAATACTTTAGCAATCAATACTACTTTATCTTCATTAGACATCAAATTCTTTATTTGACTTACATCTCCACTAATAGGATTACCTTTAATAGTTTGTCTTGTTTTTTTATTTTGTACTACTTCAACTGTACTATTTAATTCTTCTTTGAATTTCTTTCTTTCTTCTTCATCAATAGTTTCTTTTACTTCTACTAAGTCAAATCCCATATCACTCATAAATATCTCAATTTTTTCTTTTAGAGATTCTATCTTATTCTTTTCAATATTATTAAGCACAGTTATATCTATAACATTATCGTCATATTTAATTTTATCTCTATCAATACACTCAAGCATTGGACACTTAGATAATAATTTATCAAAATAATAATTAAAATATTCTTTTAAATACTTAGTATTATTTTTAACAATAAATTTA